>TARA_B100000686_G_scaffold355354_1_pt1 | contig 26736 bp, 26 predicted proteins | sample TARA_B100000686 | Tara Oceans TARA_B100000686 (sample SAMEA2622733) | marine metagenome | biome: marine biome (ENVO:00000447); feature: marine epipelagic mixed layer (ENVO:xxxxxxxxx); material: "saline water (ENVO:00002010), including plankton (ENVO:xxxxxxxx)" | depth 150 m | reverse complement strand
TTTTTTCCAACTTCACGATCAAATGTATTTGATGCTTTAACACCAATTATTTCAAAAAATCCACCAGATTCATGTTTTACATTTCCTGAGTTTGGATCTACATTCCATTTATCTAAATCATTAATTCCAATTTCTTCCACAATCATATCTGATTCCTCACGCTTTTTGTTAAACCAATCAATAATGTAATCGAGTTTATGTATTTGATTATCATCACGTGATGATTCTAACATAGTTTCAATTCGTAAAATGACATCAGAATCTACATCATACCCACTTTTTTCTAAAATTTCTTTAATTTCATCAACAATCATACAAAATCTTGAAAAAGTTCTTTAATTATATTTTCTATTCATATCGATGCAAACGTTCTAAAAATTTCAAAAAAGCAGAAAAACTTTGAGTAGTATATTTTATAGGTTAAAATCCTAAAATCAATCAAAAGGTTCAAAATTGAAGATAATTGTGGGAATTCCAGCATTCAATGAAGAGAAGAATATCGCATCAATAATTACAAAATTAGGAAATATTGCTGATAAAGTAATTGTTTGTAATGATGGTTCTAGTGACTTGACTGCAAAAATAGCTGAAAAAATGGGTTCTACAGTTATCAATCATGAAAAGAATATAGGTTATGGTGGAGCAATAAGAAGCATTTTTTTGAAAGCTAAAGAAATGGACGGAGATGTATTGGTCACATTTGATGCTGACGGCCAACATAGAATTGAAGATATTCAAAATGTTGTTAATCCAATTGTCAATCAAGAAGCTGACTTGGTAATTGGTTCAAGATTTTTAGATGAAAGTGAAAAAGAAGTTCCACAGTATAGAAAAGTTGGAATTAAAGTAATCACAAAGATTACAAATGCAAGTATAAAAAAACAATTAACAGATTCACAAAGTGGATTCAGAGCTTATTCAAAGAAAGTTGTTAATGAATTAAATCCATCTGAATTAGGTATGGGAATCTCAACTGAAATTTTAATCAAAGCAAGTAGTAAAAATTTTAAAATTTCAGAGGTTCCAATAAAGATTTTATATTCAGGTGATACATCAACACACAATCCTGTCTCCCATGGATCATCAGTAATTCTTAGTACAATAAAATATACATCAATTGAACATCCATTAAAATTCTATGGAATACCTTCTGTAATATTTTTCATAGTAGGAATTTCATTTACATATTTAGCTGCACAATATTATGCAGAAATTGGAAGATTAAGTACTAATTTAACAATTGTAGCAGCAGGAACAGTTTTAATTGCTGTTGTATTATTGATTACAAGTATACTACTTTATTCGCTTGTTAGTGTTGTTAGAGAAAGAAAATAATAGTTAAACTAAATTTTAATCAAGAATTTTATTAAATAATTTATAATCAATTCTAAAAACTTTAAATTTTAATTTTTCAAAACCATGTTCTTTTGAATCAAATATTTTAATTAGATATGGAAAATTAGTCTCATTATAGTATATATCATTCATAAAATTTTGAGGTCCTTCACTTTTTTCGTTACTTATAATAAATTCAAGTTCAAAATTTTGGCCATTTGAGATGATCTCTTTAATTGAATTTCCTGAAATGGTGATGATTTTTGGCATTGCACTAGTATCAATTCCACAAAATTCTTTATTGTATTCAACTTTACAATTTTTGAAATTTCCTTCAGGATTATTGATAAGTTGTAGGTGTAAATAATCTAAAGAAGAACCATATTCTCTTTGAATTGTTCCCTGTAGATTTTTAATAGCGTATTTTGCAAAATTAATTTTTTCATTTTCTAATTGATTGTCAGATATTTCATATCTTAATGTAAAAATACATGATAGAAGAATTATCAAAATTATAACGATTATAAGAAAAATATTTTTTTGCTTTTGATTAAATGAAAATGTATTGAGTCCGTATTGAACAACTCTTTGTATAGGAATAACTGAAAATATCATGAAAAATGGTAAAATGAAGTAAATGTACCGTTTATCAGGAAACAATGAAAATGTTAGAATCATTGAACCTAAGCTTAATAAAATGAAAATCCAATTTGCTTTAATATATCGCTTATCTTGGTCAAACGCTCTAAATGAAAAAATTATGCCAAACGGAATTAAAATGAACAAATATGGAAAAGAAATTTTTCCTAATGTTGAGACAATATTAAAAATTCCAGTGATGAAAAAATTATTTAAAAATGAACCAACCCCATGCTTTTCAATATAATCATTTGCCGAAAACTCTACATTTTTTGAATCTATACTAATTGATTTGTCCCAAGTTCCAGCAAAAACTGTTTTTGAATATGCAAAATAAAATGGATCATCAAACTGTTCATTTCTTTCGTATAACATTGGTGTAACTATAATCAAAAAGCAGACTAGGCCAATTCCAAAATGCCTCCAATATTTTTCTGAACCTCTTAAAGTTAACAAATAGATAATGCTGATTATGATAAAAACAGTTATTCCATTAAATCTTATCCACCATACACAACCTGCTAGAATTAATGACGGTATTATGAATTTAGAATTTTTGTTTAAAACAAAATAAAATGATAAAATTATTGCAAGATGAAATAATGGTTCAGAAAGACCCATTCCTGAATTATAATTTAGATGTGGTTCAAATGCAAATAAACTTGCTACTACTATGGAATATTTCTCATCAAAAAATTTTTTTCCTAATAGATAAACTGGAATGATTGAAAGAGTTGCTATACTTATGCTAATTGCTTTGATTACATTAGAATAATCAAGAAAATTATCTGAATTAACTAGTGAAAAAAATGGGTAGACAAATAATGACCAACCAATTCCTCTATCTGATCGTTGAGAGAAATCACCATTTACATGAGCAACTGCATCCAAAGTGTATGCCATATTATCAGAAAAAACAGGAATAGAAAAATCTGTCAAATATAATTTCAAACCCAAAGAGATTATCGAAATTATTACAAGCGATATAATAACACTTTTTTTACTAGTCTTTATTTTGATTTCATTCATTGTAATCAGGATTTTTTACAGTAACCAATCATTGAAAAGAAAAGTGATGACCATAAACGTCTTACTTTGATATCTTTGCATCCTGCACCATTTAACATTTCATATAATTCATGTTTATGAAGAAAATCTTGATCAGTGTATGGCCAATATTTGTCAATTAGATTAAATGCCTTGAAAAATCGATAAATAAAAAATAATGGTGAAAAATATGCTGGTACAATAATTATTAACGTACCATCTTTTTTCAAAACTCGCATCATCTCCTTTACACCTGCTGATGCATCCATTTTTGCCAATCGAAAATGTTCCATGACTCCTTGATTAAACACTATATCAAACTGTTCATCTTGAATAGGCATATGAAAAAGATCTCCTAAAGTAAATTTTGCATTCAATGAAAGAGATTTGAACAAAGTTATTCCTTTTTTTAATGCATTCTGAGATAAATCCATGGAAGTAATTTCAAATCCTTTTTTAGCAAATTTTGCACATGCCATTCCTCCACCAGATCCGGGTTCAAAGATACTTCCTGCCTGAATTTTTGCTATTGATAAGATCGCTTTTGTAAATGCATCAGAAAAATACGAGTTTATAGCAAATTCTTCAACTCGAGAAAATAATGATCTTTTTTCTGGATTATAAAGTGCATCCCATTTAGTTTCAGTCATTTACTACCAATTCCATTTGATAAATTCCTTAATAATTTGATAACTTAACTGAGCTCCAGTAGTTAACGGTCTCATCTTACGTTCTCCTCCAATTCTCTTAGGTTCTCTTCCTTCAATTTGATAGATTGGAATTTTTAATTTTGCTAATCTAATACATGTTTGTTGTTCAATGTTAAGATACTGTGCATCTGTTTTCAGACTATCCCATAAACTTCTTCTAATAATTCGAAATCCATTTAATGCATCACTATAATTTCCTCCAAAAAATGTATTTACTAAAAATGTAAACATATTATTTCCAAATCGATCCAACCAATTTGCATCATCACTTACAGAATTTTTTCCAAATCTTGAAATATGAACTACATCGTGACCTTCTTTTGTTTTTTCTATTAATCTAGGAATGTCTCCTGGTTCATCATTTCCATCCGGGCTGAAGAACATTACAAAATCAGATTCAGTAGCATCAGTTCCAACTCTACATGCATTACCCTCACCTTTGTTTTTTTGATGAATTACTTCAAAACCTAATTCTTTAGCTTTTTCTACGGTACCATCTGTAGAACCTCCATCAACAAAGATGATTCTATCAGCCCATTCTTTTTTTACCTGTGGCATGATGATTTTTACTGCTTCTATCTCATCCAGTGTGAGGACAAACACTATAACACTCATAATATACAATTTTTATCGCATTTCTTGTTATAATAATTACTAAGTTATCATTTTAAACATTCATAATTTATGTATGATGCATGAGTATTTTTTTTATGTCAGCAAAAACTGAAAAATTACTGAATAATTATGAAAATCATACTATTAGCTAATGATGATATCCCATATTCTGGACTTTTATCATATCCTATGTTAAAAAAATTTGCAAGTGAAATATCAGGAATATTTATTCAAGATAGAATATTAAATTCAGACACAACAAATTTTGGGTTATTCAATAAAGTTAAAAAAAAATCAAGTTTACAATTTGCAATGTTTTATGCAAGAGAAAATATTAATTATAAAATTGCAATTTTAATTCGTAGAATTTTTCATATGAATAAACAATCTAATGATAGCTACATTGAAACAAATTCAAATCTTGGAAAAATGTTTGGCGTACCAGTTTTCAAAATGAAAGGTTCCATAAATGACGAAATATGGCTAAAGAGAATCAATGAATTGAATCCTGATTTGATTATATGCATTAGATATGCAGAAATTTTAAAACCCTCACTCTTAAGAATTCCAACTAATGGAGTGATCAATTTTCATCCTTCTTTATTACCAAAATACAAAGGAATGGCTCCAATATTTCAAGCATTATTACATAATGAAAATGATATTGGATTTTCACTGCATTATATTGATGAGGGAATAGACACTGGTAAAATAATTAAAAGACAAAAAATAAAAATAAAGAAAAATGATTCTGTTAGTCAGATAGCTATCCGGGCTCATCTAGTAGCAGGAACTGAATTAGTATCAGTAATAAATGATCTCAAGAAAGGAGATAAAAAAACTGAGGAGATTTTACATGATGATGGAAGTTATTTTAGTTGGCCTGAAAAAGAGGATGTAAAAAAATTCATTCAATCTAAGAAAAAATATGTGGTGCTAAAGGATTTCTTTTCACTAATTTTTTTCAATCCACAAAAAATTTTATTTTGAATAGTAAGAAGCTGTAATTTTTAATCCTTGATCAAGTGTATACTTAGGTTTCCATTTTAACAATTTTTTTGCCTTAGAATTATCTACTTCTAATTTTGGAATTTCAAGCGAACGTTTTGGAAAACTATTCCATTTAATTTTACCTTTGTAACCAGTGATTTTTCTGATTTTTGCAGCAAGTTCTCTAATTGACAAAGATTTTCCTGTTCCAATATTAATCGATTCTCCTAAAAGTTTCTTATTGTTACTTTCTGCCGCTAAAACGTATGCAGATAATAAATCTGGTTCAAAAACAAAGTCTCTATAAGGTGTAGGATCACCTAGTTTTACAGGGGATTTACCTTCAAGCATTTGGTATATTATGCTCTCTATAACGAATTGATGGTTGTATTTTCTACCATACGAATTTGCATTTCTAAAAATTATTGCAGGAAATCCATAAGCATCATACAAATATTTTAAATGTTTTTCAGTTGCTATTTTTGCAACTGCATAAGGACTAGCAGCATGTAATTCAGCTGATTCCTTGCTTGGAAATTTAGTTTGAATGCCATATTCTTCTACTGATCCAGAAAAAATAAAGCGTTTTAGCTTTGGAACTGCTCGTCTAGCAGCTTCAGCCATATTAACTGCACCTAAGAAGTTAACATTGAAAACTTCTGTTGTGTGAGTGAAACTGTATGCAACAGAAGTTTGTGCTGCTAAATGGATTATCACATCTGGTTTAAAATTACTTAGAACATCATGAATGTTCAGATAATCGGTTAAATCACCATAAAAATAAGAAACTCCACTCTGTCTTTCACCCCTGATCATAGATTCTGTGTTTGATGCAATAGGTCTATCAGAAGTAGCAACATTTCGTGCTAACGTACCTAGTTTGTGACCTTTTTTCAATAATATTTGCCCTAGTTCGTGACCTAGAAATCCTGTCATTCCTGTAACAAAAATTCGCATAAGTCACGCAGGTTTTAACTACTTTATAGGTTTTCGTCAAACTGATAATTCTTCAGTGAATTGATTTTTTCGGTTAATTTTGACATATTTGAAAATTCTGAATCTCTAGGATTAAGTTTTCCAGATTTAATTTTCAGAAGTATTTCATTAACTGAATCTCTAACAGATTTTGTAGTATCAAAATTCAAAGAATTTTTTATCTTTTTAAATGAGACTTTGTAATTTCGTGGATCAGTTTTTGATTCAATAATTTCAAGTTGTACATCATGAATGAATTCAATAATGATTTCTGCTAACTGTTTTTTTGTATAATTTTCATTATCACTTCCAACATTAAAAATCTGACCAGAGATTTTGTTTGAATCACTATTCACAATTTTTAAACAAGCATTTGCCATATCTTCTACATGTATTAGTGGTCTCCAAAAATCTTTTCCAAAAATTGAAATTTTTTTATCAATTAATGCATCACGAAGAAATTCTTGAACTAGTAAATCAAATCTCATCCTGGGAGATAATCCATGTGCTGTAGCAAACCTTAGAACACATGTAGAAAAATCATTATTATTATTTTCTAGAACAAATTTTTCAGAATTTACTTTACATTCTGAATATAATGATAATGGATTTACAGGTGATGATTCATCAACTGTTTCTAAACTAGAACCATAATTACTACATGTTGATGCAAAAATAAATCTTTTAACATTATGTTTTTTACATAGGTTCACCAAATTCATTGTTGCTGTTTCATTAATTTGTTTAGCAGCATTAGGAATTTTCTTACATAGTGGTTCACCAACAATAGCTGCTAAATGTATAACACAATCTGCACCTGCAATAATTTCTGGTATTTTTTCTGTATGTCTAATATCTAAATTGAAAAATTCAATTGAATTATTTTCAATTAATTGAGAAATTCCATCATTTCCATATACTAGTGAATCTATTACCTTGACATTAAAATTATCTTGAACAAGTTGTTTTGTTAAAACACTTCCAACATATCCTGCACCTCCAGTTATTACTACTGATTTTGATAATGACATGATAGAATTTCTAAGGCATGTTTATTTATCGTTTATTAGGAAAAAATACGTAATTTGAAAAAAATTAATCAAATAGAACCTTTTATGGATGAGGCAGAAAAAAAAGAATTGCTATCAGTAGTTGATTCAGGTTGGTTTACTGAGGGTGCAAAGACAAAACAATTTGAAAAGATGTTTGCTGACTTTATAGGTAGTAAATTTGCATGTGCTGTAACTAGTGGCACTACAGGTCTATATCTCAGTCTAAACGCACTAAATATCTCAACCAAGGATGAGGTTCTTGTACCAGATCTCACGTTTGTTGCTTCACCGAATTCAATACAAGCTAATAATGCAAAACCAATACTAGTTGATATAGAAAATGATTCACTAAATCTTGATATCAATAAAATTGAAAAAAAAATTACAAAAAATACTAAGGCTATAATGACTGTAAATTTTAATGGGCGAACTAACAATTTGCGAATCTTAAAAGAAATTGTTCAAAAGCACAACTTGAAATTAATTGAAGATGCAGCACATTCACTAGGTAGTTTCTATGGTAACAAACATCAAGGTAATTTCAGTAACATTGGGGTTTTTTCATTTAGTACTCCAAAAATTATAACAACTGGACAAGGAGGAATGATAGTAACAAATGATAAAAATTTGTATGAGAGATGTATGGAACTCAAAGATTTTGGACGAAAGATTGGAGCTAAAAAGAAAATGTTATCTGCATTCAAACATGAAACAATTGGATTCAATTACAAATTCACTGAATTTCAAGCAGCATTAGGAATTGCTCAAATGAAAAAACTGACGAAGCGTATAAAAATGAAAAAAAATATGTTCAAACTTTATCAGGAATTGTTACATGATATTGATGAGATTGAATTTATTGATACTGATTTAACAAAAATCACTCCATGGATGATTGATATAATTATTAAAAACAAGAAAAAAAGAAGACTTCTAATAGATTTTCTAGAAAAAAAAGGAATTGAAACTAGAATATTTTATCCGCCAATTCATAGACTTACTCCTTATAAAAAACCCGACAAAAATTTTCCAATCACTTCAAAAATTTCTGATCAAGGTTTATGGCTTCCATCATCTGTTACTCTAAAAGAAAATCAAATAATTTTCATTACAAAAAAAATAAAAGAATTTTTTAATTAAATAAATATGAAACTGTTAAAAAAAATACTTCCAGTTTTCATTGCAGTAATTATTATTTATGCAGTTTTTTTATTAGTATCTGATCTAGATAAAATCACTGATAAAATAATTAATTTTAAACTTGAATATGTGCCTATAGTCATAAGTCTCGTTGTTTTTAGTTGGTTTATTGTTTATTGGAGATGGAATCTTTTATTGAAAAATCTTGGAATAATAATACCTCATAAAATAAACTTCCAGATTTTTTTAGTAGGTGGTGCATTAGGTATAACGCCTGGAAAAGTTGGTGAATTATTCAAATCTCAAATTCTAAAAGATAAATTCGATATTCCACGTTCAAAAACAGCACCATTATTCATCATTGAAAAATTTTTTGATATTATCGGAGCATTAATAGTAACAAGTTTTGGAATATGGTTCATTCCTGAATTAGGTTTTTTATCAATTGCTGCACTTCCGTTATTATTTTTAATTTTCAAAATTTTAGTTTCAAAAAAACTCTTTGATAAAACATTAATCTTCTTTTCAAGACTTAATTTTTTGAAAAAATATCTAGAACCTTTATCCTCATCTCATGAAATCCTAACTGATTCATTACAGAAGAAAAACATGCTAATTTTTTCATCACTATCAATTTTTTATTGGATAACCATTGGAATTGCTGCATTTTTTGTTGTACAAGGATTTGGAATTTCATCAATTTCAATTATTAATATGATATCAACTTATTCCGGTTCATTGATTATAGGTGCATTATCTTTTATTCCAGGTGGTGTTGGTGTAGCTGAAGGAAGTCTAATAGGATTATTTTCGGCACAGAATATTGATCTCTCTGAAGCAATAGTAATTGTTGTATTAATTCGATTATTCACATTATGGTTTTCAACAATTGCAGGTTTTGTTGCATTAAAAACTAGTAAAACTTTCTAATCAAAAATATTCGATTAGAAGAAAATGACAATAAGAGATATTAGATGATGTTAAATCTAATCATTGTCAGATTTTGGTATTGAATATTCTAGTCATAAGCGATGTTGGTAATTATTTCAAAACAGTAAGTAAGTATGTTAAAAAATCAAAAATTCATATAATTAATTTTCCAAAAGATGGGGCTGGTATTTACACATATGATGAAAATTATGAATTGTTTGAAAATTACAAAATACGTGATCAAGTAAAAAAAATTAATGAAATAAAAGATAATTTTGATCTAGCTGTAGTGATGGGAGCTGGAGAAAGAATTGCATATCTAACAGATCTTAATTATATTTCATATTACGTTGGAAGAGATATAGATGCACCAAGATTTATTAAAAATTCTAAGGAACCATGGTATGAAGAACCACTTCATAAATTAAATTTCTTTGAAAGAAAATTTTACAGAAAAGCTTTTGATTTTGCAATTGCTCATGTGGCTCCAACATGGGTTTTTGAACATTTAAAAAAATTTCAAGGTAATAATATCAAAATGGATCTTAAACCAGTTGATCTAACATTATTTAATGAAAATATATCGAATCTTCCAAAAAAGAAAGAAAAATTCACATTTTTTTGTCCTCAAAGAATGGGTATTCCTAAGGGCACAGATATCTTGTGGAAAGCATTACAACATTGTAAAACAGATTTTCAAATTTTACAAGTTGATTGGAGAGATACAGGAACTGAAGAAGAAAATTATTTGTCATTGAAATTAAGAGAAAATCTACCTCCTCAAGTAAAATTAATTCCTATGATAAAAAGAAAAGAAATTCCTAGTTACTATAATTGGTGTGATGCGGTTATTGGAAATCTAAAGATTGGAAGTTTTGAGTATATTGAATTAGAAGCAGTGATGTGTAAGAAACCAGTAATTAATTTCACAGATAAAAAAATTAATGTTTTAATTGATGAAAAAGAAGTTGAATCTCCATTTATTCCTACAAACAATAAACCTGAAAATATTGCAAAAATTATAGATGAATTTGTTTTATCAGAAGAGTTTAGAAATAATGTTTTTAATAAGGAATTTGATTTTGTAAAAAAAATTTCAGACCCAAATAAAGCCGGTGAATGGTGGGATTCTTTTTTTGAAAAAATTGTTGGAAAAAATCCTTCAATAAATAGAAAATCTTCAAAAATTAGTGTGAGGTTAAGAATTCTATATTTTTTGATTGCAAATAGACTTTATTTGAAAAAAGTTAAAAGAATTATTGGCGATACGCATGACATGTAAAACCTGAATAGTTTTCCTTGATCAATTTAGGTTTAAGATTAAATTCTGAACACCAATCTTTTATTTCTTGTTCTGTATGACGCCATGAATATTTTGGATAATACCAATCAAAATTTTCCATGTTAGATTCATCGAAACCCATAGATTTTTTCCAAAATAATTTGAAAATATTTTGATAGATAAATCGTTGTAAATCATATTCACCTTTCTTAAATCCCAATAAAGGAACGTCTTCAGGTATTGTGATATTGATCTTTTGATCATGCAAGGATTCTGCTAATTTTGTAATTGATTTTGTTGCCTCAAAAGCCTCATCCGGTGTTAAATTAGAAATTAAATTTCTAATATAATCATCTGAAAATTCCCGTAATGGAGCTTTAACTTTGTAAATGTAAAAAATAATTAATCCACCTTTTTTGAGTTTTGGAAAAACACTTTTGAGAGCATTTTTTGTATCTGGTGTATGATGTAGAACGCCATTACTCACTATCACATCAAATGATTCATCAGCATATGGAAGATGATGTAAATCACTGTGAGATAAAATTGGGTTTTTGACGGAATTACTCAGAGTGTTTCTTGCTCTATACACTCCATTACCAATATCTACTCCATGAAATTCTTGTGCTCTAGGAGCCCATAATCTTGAAGATGCACCACTTCCTACACCAACGTCTAAAACAATTTTGTTATCAAATAAAGAAAGATCACTTTCTGTGAGATCCATTGTTTCAAGCACGTCATCTTTAATATCATTATCAGAGAATTTTTCTGGTTGACCAAAATCACTTTCAGTCCATTGATACGAAAAACATTTTTCTATATCGTATTGTGGTTCATTAGAGTTTTCTTTAACAAATTTTGGTATTCCGTCAATGATTGGATATTCAGAATTTTTATTAAATAATTTATTTTCCAATTTTTCCAATGGTTCGTTTGTATAAGGATCAACCCATGATACAATGCTCATTTTATTTTCAAATTAAAAAGAATCAATATTAACTTATAAAATGAATCGATGAACATAGAATGCTTCACAGAGATTTTTTCCAACTTCTTGACCTCTGTATTTAGCTTGACTTCTAATACTATCAGCATCTCTGCCTCCAAGTCTTACCTGTGAATCATACTTCAAAAATGCCTCAATTTTTTTATCTATAACATCATCAATTTCAATAAACAGATTTGGTTCAAAGATTCCAGATGCTGACCAACGACTATGTTCAGGAGCTTCATATGATAAAACTATGTTAGAAACTGGAGTGCTTATTGGCCGTAATGCTGCAATACATGCATGATGTACATGAACATGATCCTGGTGATGTGAGAATATTGTAGGAATTGCTACCATAGTAGGAGCAATTTTTTCTAAAGAAATACTACTTGTGCTTTCAATGACCTCAATGAGAGAATGTAATGGTTTTGCATCAAGATCACGATTATTATCCGGTTGTTCATGAACAATTTCATAACCATCAACATTCAAGCTTTCCATGGCATTTTTTACTTCATTCTTCCTTTTTTCTTGAGACTCTTTAGTATCATCTTTTTCAAAACCAAGATTAAAGATGAGTACATAAACCTCCCCTCCAGATTTTTTGATTTTAGAAATTAAACCACCACAACCTAATACTTCATCGTCACTGTGTGGGGCTATAACTAATAATTTTTGATCACTAAAGTTATTCACAGATTTTTTGGATTTTACTTCTTATTTAGTTATTTGGAGAAATTATATCAAATCATACGAAGCGAAGTTTCAGTTTTTTGTAACAATACCATCATGTGATCTTTAAAAAAATCAGCCAGATTAACTTCTTGAATCAATTGAAAAGATATCTTTGAATCATTGATCATTTTATGAATTAGATTTTCAAAATTTGAATCTGTAGTATTTGAAAAATTATTTAAAAAAAGTATTAAAAAACCTGAATTTTTTAGATGTGATTCATAATTGAGTATTTCAGTTTCTAAATTTTTGTCATCTAATATTCCTAAATAAATAATATCAAATTTTTCATCATTTTCATTAAATGTATTAACGCTAATTTTTCCATTTGAACCTATAATATCAGAAATATGACTTAAAGTTGTATCTGATGTTGCGTCAGAATAAAAAATTTTTGAACTAATCTGAAATGGAAAAATCTCTAGTCCATTGAACAAAGCAGCACCTAATTTACTACGAAATGGATTCCAGTTTCTATATTCATGTTTAGATGTTTCAATTTTGGTGTAAATCTTTTTTCTACCACCTAATTTTTTCCAAATTATTCTAGAATTATTTTTATTCACATTAATCATCCCAGTTTAGATTCATAGTTAGTAATTCGTTTAGTCTCTGATTGTGTGGTTTAAAAAAATTAATTAATTTCTGTCTAGTAATATTATCAATTGGAGGATATTTACCAACATTTACAGGTGAAATATCTGAAATTTCATAATCAGAAATGTTAAGGAAATTAAAAATTTGCTTTAGAGTTTCTTTTGTTGAATTCTTTAGATCTTCTGAATTTAAAATTAAAATTTGGTTCTTATCGAAAATTTCAAACCAAGTTTTAAGATAATTAGCATAAATTCCATGTCGAATTATGTTATGTGCAACAGAATTTTCAAAATCATGATTTCCAGTATTAAATTCAGGAAATTCTCTCTTTATATCCATTCGTCTGAATTCTGCATTTATTGTTTCTTGAAATGTGGAAGTAATTTCACCAAATCTAAATTGTTGTTGATATGTTGCATAAGCTTTATCGATTGGATTTCTTAAAATTACAATCAATTTTATTTTAGGCAATAAGTTGAAAATTCTTTTTGGAACGTCAGGATGATACATGTATGTTGATGTAAATTCTCCAGTAATGGAATGGGTTTTAGATTTAGAGAATGAAATAGGAAAATGTGATTTATACCATTGAATATTATCACTAATCATATATTCAAAAAAATGTAAATCAGCAACATCTTCACTATTGTTAATATATGCTGGTATGATTTTTGGATGCTGTATAAGATAACTATACAACGCAGTTGTTCCAGCTCTACCTGCTCCAATAATAATAAAATCAGGATAAGTTCTGAGACCACTAGTGATTTTTCGATATAATTTTTTTATTGAAAAATTAAAAGGATTGAAATTTGGATGGTCTAAAAGCCACAGTCTAATTTTTTCTTTGAATGTATTATTATTCTTGATTGTTGATGCCAATTTTCGATATTAAATTATAGTTTTGTGATTTCTTTTTTTAAGAATTCTAAATCAAGGTTATTACTAAAATTACGATCGTTTGAAAATTGTGTTATTTCATTTAATAATTTTTCAATTTCTATAATGTCATTTTCATTAAGAGACTCATTTTTTGATAATTTTACTAGCATCGTGATTAATTTAAGATTTAATTTGAGATTGATTTCACCATTTACGGTATTTCTTCTCTGATATGGATTACTTTCAATTAACACATCAACTTCAGATTTGAATGCTTTTGTTCTTTTAAAATGTAAATAACCAATAGTAATTAACAGTGGAACACCAACAAATACAATAACAATAACATACTGTTCAAAAGATGGAAAAACTGTTTTTAATCCAGGATAATTTTCAATTGCTAGAAAATATGTAACAGTTAGTGTGTTTATGGCTGCTAAAATGAAGGCAAAATATGTAGCATACCCTGTTCGGAAATAGTACCACGAGCGGAAACCTACACTATTCTTCTTCACAAACTAGAGGTTTTTTTCAAATATATCAACTACACTATCATAAAATATGACCTAACTTGATTATTTTTCACATAATGAAAAAAGAGATTTTCGTAGAATGTTTTATAAAATAAAAATTTTTAATTCAATTATGTTCCTCATATCACAAAACATTGAAAGTTATAATGTTACACTTCCCAAAGATTCCGTTTTTCGAATAAACTTAGCATGGTGCAATAGTCTTGAAGAACTAAAAGAAAAATTATTGAAAAATAAAAATACAGATTTTTTCATTGATTTACCAGTAGGAAGAATTAAACCTCCTAATAACAAATATTCGCTAGACGATCTAATTCCCATCATCAAAGATAATCAGCAAATAAAATATTTTGCTGTGTCTAATGTTGAAACTAAAAATGATTTACAACAATTCCTAGATAAATTACCTGAATATCTCAACATTGTTCCAAAAATTGAAAGTCCTACAGGGGTTGAAAATATTAAAGAAATCTGTGATCAGTTAAGAACAGAAAGAAAAATGGTCATGCTAGACCATGATGATTTATTTTCATCAATAATAAAAAATAATGGTGAAAAAGATAGCTTTCAAGATTATATCAAGAAACTAGTTGATTTCTGTAATCAAAATGATATTTCATTATTGAGAACTGTAGGAGTAATGTTTAGTGATGATGAAAAGAGAGTTACACAGTATGAAAAATGATCTGCAGAAATATCAAAATAAAATTTTAATTGTTGGAAATAAAAATAGATTTTATCATCTAAATCAATTTGCTGATCAGTTAGAAAAAAGAGGAATTCTAGTGAAATTAATTTATGACATTGATTTTTTACAAAAATTTTTTGATACAAATTTTACCAAGAGAATTAATAAAAATAGAAGTTTTACAAAAATCTTAGAAGAATTTTGTCCGGATATAGTATTATTAGATAGAATTACAGAAATTGGAAAAAAAGTTATTGAAAAAGAAATTCCATTATGGATTTTATTGAGAGGAAACATTTGGGAAGAAATAATGTGGGCAAAAAAAACTAGTAACAATTCTATTAAGCAAAAATTATCTTTTCAAAAAAATGAAAAATTGATAGATTATTGTTTTAAAAATTCATCTTTAATTTTACCAATTTCATATTATTTAGAAGATGTTGTTAGAGAAAAATACTCAAAAAAGAAAATCAGATATTTTCCTGGAGATGGAAGAAACCCTGAAGAATGGAATAGGATTGAAACAAACGAATTGAAACATCCATGTGTAGGATTAATTCAAGGCCTAAACATTTGGGGTAAAACACGAGAGCTTTTTACTCTAAAAAAAATTTTAGAAAAATTACCAAATGTGACTTTTTATTTAGCAGGAGATGGAGAATATAGTCAAAAAATTATTCCCGAGTTAACAAAATTTGAAAATTTTGTTTGGTTAAAAACTTTAGAATATCCTCAAGAAATAAAAAAATTGTTTTCTGAAATAGATATTTTTTTGTCATTATCAGGTTTAGAAGGATTAGGTCAAACAATTATAGAAGCATTGTTAATGAAAAAACCTGTAATTGCAACAAAAATTGGTGGTACGCCAGAATTAATAATTGATAATGAAACTGGATTGTTAGTTAAACAAGGTGACAGTGAAAAAATTATTAAAAATATTTTGAAATTATTAAAGGATAAAAAATTTGGTGAAAAGATTGCAGAAGATGGACATAATGCGATACAGAAAAGATATTCTTGGGAAAAATTAGCAGCAGAATTTGAAATGATTATAAAAACACAATGACGATCACGAATGCCAGAAAGCATCGAAATTGTCAATAAGGTTTATCTTTAAGATTTATTTCAATTGAATGTGAAAATAGGAAAAACTTTTTCAGTTTTAGCAGTTTTAATGCTTTTTGGACACTTTTCAATATCAAATGCTTTTGCATATGTAGATCCAGGAAGTGGCAGTGCCATTATTTATGTAATAATTAGCACACTCGTTGGAGTTGGTATGACCCTAAAAGTTTACTGGAGTAGAATAAGGCATAAACTCACATCCAGAGAATAGATGATGAAGAATTATAAATAATTAAATTTTCAGTATGATGAATAATTTTGAAACCTAATATTCTATTCTTAACAATTGATGCATTAAGAGCTGATAAAACATTTGGTGAAAATAAAACATCATATACACCAAATATTGATTCGTTGATTTCAAATGGTTCTTTTTGTGATAAAACAATCTCTACTGCAGATCAAACAGGAAGTAGTCTTGCAAGCATCTTCACAAGCAAATTTCCAATTACATCAGGAATTAATCAGTTTAATTTTAGATCAGACACAGAAATAATGTTAAAAAATTTTAAAAATTCAGGATATTACACATGTAGTATTGTACCAGAACATGAATTCTTTAAAAATTTGATAAAAAACTTTGATGATTCAGAGATTTTTGAATTAGAAAAAAAGGCTTCTTGGAAAAGACTAGATAATGGTGTTGGAAAAAAGATTCTTGAAAAACTGACTTCTATGAATGCTCAACAACCATGGTTTTTTTATGTACATATAATGGACATTCGACCACCATTTGAAATTTCAAAAGAATTTGAAGATAAAAAATTTGGAGATAATAATTACGATAAATTAGTTTCAGAAATAGATGTTTGGTTAGGAAAAATATTTGATGTGATTGATTTTAAGAAAACTTTAATCGTATTAAGTGCTGATCATGGGGAATATATTCCGTTTACAGGAGAATATCTTGGTGGTAGTTCAAAAGCTCAAAGAGCACTTAGAAAAAGTACAAAATCTGTTCCATTATTAGATAAAATGGGATTAAAAGCTGTAATGAATTTACGATTTGCATCACAGACTTGGAAAAAAGAAATTCTAAAAAGAAAACTAACACCTTTTCAAATGAGATCATTCAATTCAAGAGGTGCAAATGCACTTTATGATGAAACAGTTAGAGTCCCATTAATTTTTTCTGGTTATAATATCACTCCTAAAAAAATTATTAAAAATCTTATTAGACAAGTTGATATTTTTCCAACTCTATTAGATATAGCAGAAATAAATTTTAAGGAAAAAAATATTGATGGAAGAAGTTTCTTATCATTGTTCAAAAATGAAAAGTTAGATGATATTCCAGCATATATTGAAACAGGAATAAACTTAGGATTGTTATTAAATAAAAAACCTGAAACTCTAGGAAAAATAATTGGTGTCAGAACAAATTCTTACAAATATTGGAGAGCAAGGAATAATCCTCAAGAAGAACGTTGTTTATTTGATCTTGAAAATGATCCTAATGAGGAGCAAAATATAGCAGATGATAATCCAAAAGTGATTAATGAAATGGAAGAACACTTAACAAAATGGCGAAACAAATCTGATAAAACTAATTCAAACAGAGAATTAAGTGAAAAAGAAATTGAAAAAGCAAAGGAATTACTTCTTAAATTAGGCTACATTTGATGGCTATTTTTTTTCTAAAACAATAAAAATCCTCTCAGAAACATTCACTGGGTACTCTGATTGAACATTACGTTTTTCTTTAACTATGAAATATTTTTCTAAAATCTCTAATTTTGGTGGAAAAATTTCTGGAACCAGAATATCAAATGCTTGACTTTCAAAAATTAATAATCCATGAGGAGATAATAGAAATGAAATTTTTTCGATGTATTCCTCAAAATTGAAAGTTGTATTATCATCAATTGTTGAATCATTCGCAAATGAGTAAATAATATCAAATTTTTCCTCTGGTTTAAACTCTTCAAATTTTGAACAAATAAATTCTACATTATCAATATTCAAAAATGATTTTACTTCATTTCCAATTTTTATTAGAAAAGGATTAATTTCAACTCCTGTAACATTTTGAACAAATTCAGATGAGTATAAACAAACAAATCCACAATTACTTCCTATATCAAGAATTTTCTTATCTTTGGAAAAGTAATTAAAAATATTATATTCTTGAAATCTTTTTTCAGTTGATCTTGATCCTGGAAGATTAATTTTTTCAAATCCTTGATAGAATCCTTTTTCTTTTGAATAAATAAAATGTGGCCAATTTTCAGATTGGTCTTTTAAATATTGGTTTAATTTTACATATAATTCATCTAACTTCATGATAAATTATGAATACATCTTATATTATTACATGTCGTCAAAAATATCATAATTGAAGTATAAATATTCAAATCAAAATTTGTTTGAAAGAACAGAAAAATATCAGATGTCTTCCTTTGAAGGTAAAGAATTTCTATCTTCATATGAAATTTCAAGACTAAACATATTGAAAAAAATTCAAACTAGTAATGATTATTCAAAAATATTTGAAATGCTGTATCAGGGGAAAAATGATTCAGTAAAAGAAATAATTACTGAGTCAAAACTTTTATCAATAATTTTTGAATTAAGTTCTAATTCATCTAATGAAACAAATTCTTTTATTGAAAAATTTATTAAAAAATTTGAAATCAGCAAGAAAATTTTTTATTCATATGATATGAGATTACAAGAAAATTCAAAAAACTATAAAATTTCACGAAATTATATACTTTTTGCAGTTATATGTATAAAAAAATATGAAATGACAAATAATTTGAAATTTCTCAATACTTTATTGAAACTTAATGATATAATATGTTCAGTCTTTGTTCAAATCAATGATCAAAATAATCTATCAATGATAAAATATACTCTAGAAAAAGAATTAGAATTTGTTAAATCTCTAAAAAAGGTGTAAAAATGAAGATTGGAATAATTCTTACACCAGATATTAGATCTAAAGCATATCTTCAAAAATGTATAAAAAATAATTTACAGTTTGAAAGTGTGATTTTTATGAATGATCAAAGATTAGAAAAAGAAATTGATAAAAATTTAATAGAACTTTCTAAACAATATGATTTTGATATATCAGAATCTGTTAGCACTACTTTAGAAAATAATTCTATTTCTAATATAGAATTTCCATTTGTTGATATTAATAATCAAAAATTAATTGATTATCTTAAAAATTTAGAAATTGATTATATGATTTTTACAGGAGGAGGAATTTTAAAAAAAGAAATCTTATCGTCAGGAATAAAATTTATTCATCTTCATCCAGGAATTGTACCAGATTATCGTGGTAGCACATGTTTCTATTATAGTATTTTAAATGAAAACTATGCTGGTGTGACTAGTTTTATTATGAATGAATCATTAGATACGGGTGATATTATTTTTCAAAAAAGATTTGAGAAACCTAATCATGAATATCTTGATGAAATATTTGATCCTCATATACGTTCTGAAACTTTAATTGAACTTATGAAAAATAAATCAATGTTAGAAGAAAAAATCAAACAGAATAAAAATAGTGGTGAGACATATTTTATCATTCATCCTGTTTTAAAACACATTGCAATTCTAAAATGTATTAACGATTAATCCATTCTAATAATTTATTTTTAAGTTGTTTTTCTTCATCAAGTTTTTTTGTGTATAAATTGTTTGTTTCACATGGATCATTTTTTAAATCATATAATTCCCAATCATTAGAATCTTTTAAGAAAATTAACTTATGTGTAGGTGATTTTATGCAAAAAACATTAGATTCTTCCGGAGAAGGAAAAGGACCATGTAAAGCACCTGTTTCAGAAAAAGTGAAATCCTTATTCTGAATTGTTACATTTTCGTTTTTTAAGAAATCAACAAAACTCTTTCCAATGCATTTTTCATGATGGTTTATTTCAGATAATTCTAAAATTGTTGGGAAAATATCGATGGTAGATAACAATGAATCAGAAAATTTGTTATTTTTTATTTCATTTCCTATAAAATGGTAGAAAGTTCTGATTGTTTCTTCATATGTAAAAGAACCATAATTTCTTTCACCAAAACGTTCACCAATTCCAGTTCCATGATCCGTAAAAAAAATTATTATTGTGTTATTAGAAATTCCTAACTCATCAATTGTATCTTTAATTTTTTTTGCGTAAATACCTGTTTCTTCAAATACCTCATCATAGATCTTTAGATTTTCATCTTTATTATCATAAAACTTTTTATCATTCCATTCATATTTTTTTAAAACTTCAGTTACAGTAACCGTGTGTATTCTAGTATACTGCAATAAAATGAAAAATGGTTTTTCATTTGATTCTGATAATGTTTGTTTAATTAACTCTGGATGTTTTATGTTTAAATCCTCATCAAATTCATTGAATTCTTTTTTAATGTCAAATCCTCTAGGAGACAAGATCTTATCATTGATTAAACCTCTGGCAGTAAAATAGCCATTATTTTTTAGAATTTCAGGTAAAAATGGTACATCGTTTTTTAATCCAGCCACATGATAGTAGCCTTTAACACCATTTTCTTTTCCATATTTTCCAGTAAGAATTACATTTAGAGAACCGAATGTGTATGGTATTGCAGTACTAACATTATTCAACAATGTTCCTTTTGTTAATATTTCAGAAAATTCTTTTGACATGTGAATTCTATCATATCTAGAACCATCTAACAAAACGAGAATAATATTTGGTTTCATTTTTAATTTTCCAAATTAATTAATTCTTTCAATCTATTTTGCTCAGAGAGTTTTTTATATAAATTATAATCTTCTATCGAATCTAATTCTATCCAACCACCATTAATAAAAACTGGATTAAGAGGAAATGATTCTTTGATTAATCCTTGTAATAAATCCGTCATATATGATTTTTCAAATGGAATTTTTGTATTAAGTGAGTTTTTTCCATTTTGAGATTGCTTTTTAGATTTTTCATAAAAATTTTTTATTATTTCTGTACCTTCTGAATTAAATTTCATTAATCCAATATATTGACCCTCAATTTCAGCAATATTCTTAGCTTTTTGTCCTATCTCACTAATGTTTCCTTTTGGACCAATCTTTAATGTTTCAGCATCACTTAGTGGATTTACAAATCTTTTTTCCCAATAATTTTTCCAATTTTTATCAATTATTATTGAAATATTATTTGATGAATCAATTAATTTTTTTAGAACTTGTTTTTCATAAATTATGTCTGCATATGAAATGATTATTTCACCTTCAAAATGATTTTTTGCACAAAATAATGTTTCAACCATGTTTGTATTTTCATAATTTGTATTTTCTTCAAAGATTATTCCAGGAATGTTTATTTTGTTTGATTTATACCCTGTTACCACAATAATATCATTTATTCCACATGATTTCATTATCTCTATTTGTCTTTCTAAAAGTGATTTACCAAAAAATTCAACCATGCATTTAGGAGTATGATTTGTGAGTGGCCTAAGTCTTTTTCCTTCACCAGCAGCAAGAATTATTGATTTCAAAGATCTTCCCAAATTATTTTATTGAAAAAAATCTCTATTAGTTTTTCTTGAGAAGAATCATTTGAATCTCTTTCAGGATGCCACATTACACCCATTATAGGATGTTTTTTATGAAAATAACCTTCCACAGAATTATCATTTTCAGATAATGCAAAAATTTCTAAATCTTTACCAATATCATCTCTTTTGATTAAATTATTATGAAATGAATTGACAGTTAATTTTGAATTTTTTAATGTGCTAATAAGAGAATTGTTTAAAATATCTATAGGGTGAGGATGCCCAACATGATTTGAAGATGCATTTTTTTGGAGGGAACCTTCAAAATAATAATTAATTATTTGCATTCCTCTACAAACTCCTAAAATTGGAATAGCATTTTTGATAGCAAATTCTAATATGGCATTTTCAGTTTTGTCACGTTCAGGAAAATCACCAATATTATCACCACCTGACAAAATTATTGCGTCTAAATCTAAATCAGAAATATAATTTTCAACATTATTCAGATTGTTAGGAATTAAAATGGGAGTACAATTGATTTTTTGAAGAAAATTTATCCAATCATGACTTATACAATCTCTTTTTTCATTATATTTGTCAATTAATTCAACTCTCAGAGAAATACCTACATTTTTCAATTTAATTGATTTTGGTAATGATTGTTTTTATTATATTCTATTTAATGTATCCTAACGATTTCAATAGTTTTTTTTCTTCAGAAAAATCATTTTTTTGTTTATATTCTAAAATAAGAATATCATTATTTTTACAGTCTAAGGTGATTTTTGAGCTAATTTTTAATTTATCAAATAATATTTCTCCACATCCAATTGCTGCCGGTAATCCTAGCTCAGCACATCTTATTGCCATATGTGATGCTATACCACCAAATTTTGTTATTAATCCACTAGGTTTATTGGAAAAAATCCAATCAAATCCTGGGTCTGCATTCTCAATAATTACTATTTTAGATTCAATACTTGAGATATTTTTTAGATTATTAACAAATAGAGAGTTAGATGTAATTTTTTTATTAGTTATATAATTTGGTTTTGCAATATAATGTTCTATAATCTGAAAATCATTTTTAGAAAAAATTATTGGTGGTAATTGTATTTGTTCAACTACTTGCTGATAATGTTTATTTTTTTGAATTTTATTTTTCCAAAATTTTTTCAATTGTTTTTCTTTCATAATTTTGTATTTCAAAATATCATCTATTGCTAAATATGATAATTCTTCTCTAGAAAATCCAAGAATCTCACCTGCATCTGCAATTAATTCAATTAAATCACTTAAACTTTTTGTGAATTCGAATTTTATTTTCTCTCTTGAACTAATTGTTTTTCTTACAAATTCAAAAAATTCAAGTTGATTAAAATTTAGGCCATTTTTTTTAATAACTTTTTCAATTTGTGAATAGTTAATTGATTCATTGATTTTTGTTGGTTTTTTAATATCCATGAGCATTAAATTATCCAAAAATTCTGGGATATGATCATAACGTGAAACTGTTATGTCATATGTACCAGGTCTTAAATGACCATATTTTTTTAAAAAAATTGTTTTTGTTGTTTTTTTATTTTTTAAATTATAAAGATCAGTTTGGAATTCACTCAAAGGTGAAGAAATTGAATTCAAAAATTTATCAATTTTTTCTTTTTTAATGTTACATGTTTCATAAAGTCCTTTTAGTAAAATTGCAGAAATAAATGCCAGTCTAGCTACAGCAGAAAATCGTATTGCACCATATTTTTTACAATAATTCAATAATAATTCTGCATTTTTTAATTTCTCAGTATAATTTTTTACTTTTAATTTACTATCTAATCTTTTTTTATTTAATTTTTTTATTGATGATTGTGTTTCAGATAGAATATCTGGTGTTTTTCTGATAATCTCATTCGTAAATTCTAATAATATGTTTTTGATATAATCAATTTCATTATTTGTAAAACCAAAATCTTTCAATTCTATAGATCTTTCTTTAAAGGAAAAATCATAACATGAGAATAAAATATCAAACTCAACTTTATCATGTAAATGGGGATTAGATTCTAATTTTTTCATATAATAATTCATCAGCTTCCTTTGAATTTTTTTACTCATTTTTGATGGGAAAAAAGAACTAAAACTTGTTTTTACATTAACATATGGTTGACCAGAAAATTCAGTCATTAAACAAGAGTTTTCTGGTAGATTATAACCTAATAATTTTCTTCCTTGACTCCAAGTTTTTTTCATTATTAGTGAATCATATAATGAATAATCAAAAATTTTTGGTTTATTCCCAATTATTTCAGCTGGATTCCAATCAACCATATTTGAAAAAATAATTTTTTTATTAATTTTTGATTTTTTTGATTTTAATTTTAAAAATTTTTTTTGATTTTTCTTAATTTCTGAATTTATGTGAAGATTTTTATTCAGCTTTGATTTATTTTTTGTTGTTGTGAGTGGTCTCACTTGGAAAATTTTTATGCCATTTTTTGTTATTGCGAATTCAATATCAAGTTCTTCACAATTTGTAATTTTTTCAATTTCTTGTATGGCAAAAATTAATCTTTTCCATTTTAATGGAATTTGATTTTTTTTGATTTTATTATTGATTTTAATTGTATTTGAAATAATCCCTTTTGTAACTGAGTCTGTTGAAGATCCATCTTCAAAATTTATCACATAATATGGCGAACCACTTTCAAGTGTTTTAGTAAATACAACCCCACTAACAAGTACATTTTTTGTTTGTGTTTGGATTAAAATTTGATTATTTAAAAAATTAGAAGTTTTCATGTAAGACTTGATGACATCCTCTATACCATTTTTTATAGAAGTTTTTGATTTTGAATTAATATTTAAAACTGATAAATATTTGCCAGCTTCTGATTTTTCAACACTGTCCTCACCAATTGCTGAACTGCGAATAATTATCTTTGAAGAAAATAATTTTTGAATTTTCGTAAGAATTTTTTTTTTATCTTTTTGCCAATCCGAAACTTTGAAATCATAAATGAATTCAATTTCAGATTTTTTAATTGATTTTTTAATTGATTTTAATACATTAGCTTTTGAATCAAAAATATACTTTGATTGATTTTTTTTGGTCTCTATTCTCTTATTTTTCATATGTGACACTCATTTTTTATGTTATTATTTTGTTCTATCAAGTGAATAATAGTCACAATTTTATGTATATTAATAAAATTCGAATGATTTAGAAATTCGAAATATATACTTATAATATTAATTTTCATTGGACAGATGTTTGTTGTTATCTAAAATAAGTAGAGAAAATATTGTGATCCATCCATTTTTAATTGGAATATTTTTTGTAATGTTTATTTTTTCACATAACATTTTTGTTCTTCCGCCACAAGAAACAATTTTTCCATTATTTGTTATTCTGGTTTCTACAACAGGTTTATTTTTTGGTTTCACATTCCTTCTAAAAAATTCAAAAAAATCTGGCATTTTAGTAAGTTTGTATTTAATTTTATTTTTTTCATTTGGACATATCTATAATATTGTACAAGGACTTACAATTGGGGAATTTGATATAGGTAGATATCGTTATCTCTTGATTCCGTATATTATTACCTTTATTATTGGTACTATATTCATTGTAAAAACAAAAAAGAATTTTTTTGATATTACAAAAATTGTTAACATAGTATCTGTTGTATTAATAATAGCTGTTTTTGCTGGTATCCTTTCTGATTCAATGAATGAATCAACTCAAACACTGGATTATTCAGAAGATGAATTTGTAAATAAAACACACAATCTAACAAATTTTGAAACTAATCAAGATGTTTTTCCTAATGTATATTATATTATTCTAGATGAGTATGGAAGTGAAGAAAGTTTAAATAGATTTTTTAATTATGACAATCAAGAATTTCTTTCTTTTTTAAAACAAAAAGAATTTTTTGTTGTTGATAATAGTTTTTCAAATTATCCAAGTACAAAATTATCTTTAGGATCAACATTGAACATGAAACATTTAGAATATTTATCAGATCAAATCGGTAGAGAATCAAGAAATCATCACATACTTGATCAGTTAGTAATGGAGAATTTTGTTATGGAGAATTTTAAATCAAATGGATATGAAATTGTTAACATGGGTGCACTTTGGGGTCCTTACAATGAATTTAAAATTGCAGATCAAAATTTATGTGAAAATAAAGAAATGAATAGAGATTCATTAACAAGAGAATTAATTGAAACAAGTATTGTTTTTTATTTTTTTGAGCGTATGGTAGAACAGGAAAGAAGAGATGTAATTCTTTGCACCTTTGAAAAAATGTCAAAAATTAAATCTGAAAAACCAATTTTTGCATTTATACATATACTATTGCCTCATGCACCATACATCTTTGGTCCTAATGGTGAAAGTTTAGTTTCTGGAACTAGTGTTACTTCTGAAGTTTTTTCTCCAAAGGAGGCATATATTGATCAATTAAAATTTGCAAATAAAAAAATTAAAAATTCAATTGAGGAAATTCTTCATAATGAAAACAAAAATGCAATAATTATTTTACAGTCAGATACTGGTAGTGGTTTTAATATTGATTGGGGCAATCCTACAAATGAATCAATTTTTGAAAGACATTCAAATCTTAGTGCGTATTATATTCCAAATAATGATTACCGGCTATTTGAAAATAAATTAACTTCCGTAAACACATTTCCATTAATATTTAATTCCTATTTCAAACAAAATTTTGAGTTTCTTCCAGATAAAATGTATTGGAGTTCCAGTAATCAACCATACAATTTGAAAGAAGTAACAAATGTTCTGTTGTATAATGATTCAAATCAATCATTGTTCCTGGATGATGGGGATACATTTGGGAATGAAATTGGTTCCTTGGGAGACTTGGATGGGGATGGAATTAACGATATTGCAGTCGGTGCATCAGAAGATGATGATGGTGGAAAAGATAGAGGTGCAGTGTACATACTGTTCTT
>TARA_B100000686_G_scaffold265830_1_pt1 | contig 26797 bp, 25 predicted proteins | sample TARA_B100000686 | Tara Oceans TARA_B100000686 (sample SAMEA2622733) | marine metagenome | biome: marine biome (ENVO:00000447); feature: marine epipelagic mixed layer (ENVO:xxxxxxxxx); material: "saline water (ENVO:00002010), including plankton (ENVO:xxxxxxxx)" | depth 150 m | reverse complement strand
AAAAAAAACATAAAATAGTTGAATTTTCTATATATTATATCATATATTAATTGAGAATGATTCTTATTCACATTTAAAGAGAGGTATGTATTTTTTAACTTTTGGGAAAAAGAGGAAAGAATATGTATATTAAACTTCATGAAAAAGTCATCTTAACGTTAGGAATAACCTTAGTTATTTTGTTAAGTTGTCTTGTGTTTTTTAGTACTTATAATTCGAAAGCGGATTCATATACACCTAAATCCAAAAATCATGCAAATGTTCATCATGTACCTGCTGTAGTAAAACAAGTGATCAAAAACTTTGATAATCCTGAAGGGGCAATTTTTAGCGCCGATGGAAAATTTGTTTTTATATCTAATTCAGCTGAAATTGGGGACAGAGGAGCTGGTTTTTCATGGACTGAAAACGAAGGCTATATCAGCAAATTAAGTGTAAATGAAGACGGAACTTTAACTATGGTTGAAGAAAAACTTATTACTAATATAAGTTCTCCATTAGGTATGGGAGTTCTTCCAGTTTCAACAGAAAAATTTCCTGCAGGAACAATATTTGCTTGCGTGGGAGCTGTTCCTATGGTTGACCAAGATGGACAAACTATAACAGATAGAAATCGTATGAGATCAAAATTATTAGCTTTTGATACAGATGGAAATATTCTTGGCGAAATAGATACTGGCGCAGGATCCATATTTGAAGATATAACTGGAAGTCCCATAGCTCTTATCAATGCTTTAGGGTTTGATGGACAAGGTAATTTATTTGTAGCAGATACAGCTTTTGGTCAAGCGCAATTTGACCCTCCTTGGGATGGTGCCGGAGGACTATGGAAAATATCTGTAGACAGTCTTGATCAATTAGCAGAAGGTAAGAATCCTTCTACAATGCCACAATTTCTTGCAATTCCAGGAAATCCAGATGGCGTAGAAGTATCCCCGGTTGACGGAAAAGTTTATGTTAACACTGTTGGACCTGTTGCAGGAGCACCAGATCCTGCTAATGGTGGAATATATGCCATAAGTAACATGAAAACTCTACCAGCTCCTATAGATGGAGGTTTAGGAGCGCTTGATGGACTAGATTTTACTGCAAATGGTACTATGATTAATTCTCAAATTAGAGGAGATATTCCTGCAAGATTATATGTAAATTGTGTAGGACAAGAAGCCACTACTTTAGAATTAGTGCCTTATACTGAACTATCAGGTCCGGCAGATGTTGCTATAAAACAAATGTCAGATGGAAGCTATATGGTAGTTGTACCAGAGTTAATGGCTAGAGATAATACGCCTGGAGACGACGAAGTAACAGTATTAGCTCTTCCTAGTAACTTTGATTGCAGATAATATTTTTCATTTATTTATTAAATATTAAGGAGAGAGAAGGGGAAATTTTTACAATTTCCCCTTTAAAAATCTGGGTATCTCCCTTCTCTATCTTCTAATTCTAATACCCATATATCTTCATCTATTTTAATAGCTTTTTCTATTTTACTTTCAATTAATTTATTCTCTTCCCAATTATCAGCACCATAAGTCTCCCAAAAATTAGTTATATTAGTTTTCTTATATGTATATAACCTTGAAAACCCTTCTAAATTATTAATTCTTAAAAATATTTCACCAGAAACTTTCTCACCTCTTTTTACCAAATATGTATCTAACATCTTTAACCTTGCCGTTCTTATAAAAGAATTAACTATTATTTCAGAATTTATTGCCAAAAATCCTCCTATAACATAAAAAATTTCATTTTATAGTTGTAACAAACATAACAAACATATAGTATCCAGTTTCTTATATAATATACTATATTGAAAGCATATATATTAGTTTATACACTAAATAATTAGATATAATTTATACGGAAAGAAAATGAATTACGCGATTATAAAAAGTGGTGGAAAACAATATAAAGTTTCTACCGGTGATGTTATTTTAGTTGAAAAAATTCTTGGGGAAAGTGGGTCCAAGGTTACTTTTGATAATATAATCATGATGGGAGAAGGAAAAACTATTCATTTAGAAGCTTCTGATCTCACATCTGCAAATGTTATAGGAGAAGTTATAGAACAAACAAGAGGCCCTAAAATTATTGTTTTTAAGAAAAAAAGAAGACATAACTATAGAAGAAAACATGGACATAAACAAGATTTAACAGCAGTAAGAATAGAAAGCATTAACTTAAAAAAAGGTAATACTACTAAAAAAAATACAAAAAAAGAAGAACCGAAAGAAGCAAAGACAATTGCTAAAAAAGTTGCAGACAAAGCCAAAAATGATGTAAAAACAGTTAAAAAAGCTACGACAAAAAAGACTACAAAAAAGGAGTAAATTAAATGGCACATAAAAAAGCTGGTGGTTCATCAAATAATGGAAGAGATTCCGCGGGTCGTAGACTTGGTGTTAAAAAATATGGTGGAGAAATAGTAAAGGCTGGCAATATAATTGTTAGACAACGAGGTACTAAATTCCATCCGGGTATAAATGTGGGAATGGGCAAAGATCACACATTATTTGCTCTAAAAGAAGGAAAAGTATCTTTCATGTACGGCTTAAATAAAAGAAAAGTCGTGAAGATAGAAAATATATAAACTAAAAGCAATTTGAACCTATTTATAAATTAAGACTTTTATCTTAAAAGGTTTAATAAATGCAATTTCTTGATCAGGCAAAAATTTACTTAAAATCCGGAAACGGAGGAAATGGGTGCGTAAGTTTTCGTAGGGAAAAATATGTCGAATTTGGAGGCCCTGATGGAGGTTCTGGTGGAAAAGGTGGAGACATAATTTTTGAATGCTGTGCAAATTTAAACACTTTAATTGACTTTAGATATAAACAACATTTTAAAGCTAAAAAAGGAACTGATGGATCAGGAAAAAATTGTAATGGGGCAAAAGGTAACGATATAATAATTAAAGTACCTGTAGGAACTCAAATAATTTCAGATAATGATAAAGAAACAATTTTACAAGATTTAACTACTCCAGGTGAAAAGATAATATTTTTAAAAGGTGGAAAAGGTGGCTTTGGCAATACACATTTTAAAAATTCCACTGAACAAGCGCCAAGAAAATCAAACCCTGGATTGGAAGGTGAAGAAGCTTGGGTATGGTTAAGACTAAAAGTATTAGCTGATATTGGGATTATAGGATTACCAAACGCAGGTAAATCATCTTTATTGTCTGCCTTAACTAATGCTAAACCTAAAATAGGAAATTACCCATACACCACTCTAAGTCCTCAATTAGGGATTCTAAAAAATGATAATCATGAAATTATTATCTCAGACATTCCAGGGTTAATTAAAGATGCACATAAAGGAATAGGAATAGGAACTAGATTTTTAGGACATATAGAAAGATGTGTAGCTCTTATGCACATCATTGATGCTACAACTAAAAACCCAGTTAATGCATTCAAAGCAGTAAAAAAAGAGCTTAGAGAATATGGTCATGGCTTAATTAATAAAAAACAAATAATTATAATTAATAAAGTTGATTTAATTAATAAAAATGAACTAAATAAAATAATACAAAATATAGAAAAATATTCTAACATGACTGTTTATAGTTGTTCAGCATTGGAAAAAATAGGGCTAGATAGTATAATTAATAATTTATACAATTTAGTAATAGAAAATAAAAAATTTAATAAAGATAAAGAGAAAAAATGGCTACCAGAAAATCAATAAAATTAGATTCAATAAATAATGCAAAAAGAATAGTATTGAAAGTAGGTTCATCTCTGCTTATTAATAGCAAAAGTGGCAAAATCAATACATCATGGATAAAATCTTTAGCCGAAAATATTTCTTTTTTGATAAGTAATAAAAAAGAAATACTAATAGTGAGTTCTGGTGCCATAGCCCTTGGAAAAAATGAATTAAGACTTAAAAATAAATCACTTAAATTGAATGAGAAACAAGCAGCAGCAGCAGCAGGACAAATTGTGTTAGCTAAAGCATGGAAAAATACTTTTGAAAAATTAAACATTAACTGTGGGCAAATATTAGTCAGTCACAGTGATCTAGAAATTAGAAAAAATGCTATGAATACTAGAACTACTTTAAATACCCTTATAGAACTCAATACCATTCCTATAATAAATGAAAATGATACGGTGGCTACAAGGGAAATAAGATATGGAGACAATGATCAACTTGCTGCGAGAATAGCACATCTACTTGAAGCTGATGTATTAATATTACTATCTGATATTGATGGTTTATATTCTAAAGATCCATACAGTAATAAAAATGCAAAATTTATTTCCAAAGTAAATTTTATTACTAAAGAAATTGAAAACATGGGTAAAAATACTAAATCTAATATTTCCTCTGGAGGAATGATAACCAAAATAAAAGCTGCAAAAATAGCTACTGCAGGTGGATGTAATTTAATAATTAGTGACGGACAAAAAGTGAATAGTCTTATGAAACTTATAAATGGCGGAAATCATACTATTTTTAGAGCAAACTTAAGCCCTAAAAGCGCAAGAAAAAAATGGATTTTAAGTAAACGTAATAGATTAAAATTTATTATTATTGATGATGGTGCTAAGAATGCATTAAACTCTGGTAAAAGCTTATTATCTGCAGGAATCATAAAAGCTTCAAATAATTTTAAACGAGGAGAAACAGTAAATATTATTTCCAAATCAAAAAAAATACTAGGATGTGGAATAATAGGATATAATTCTAAAGAAATTAATATAATTTCTGGAAAGCAAAGTAAAAATATAGAAAAACTTATAGGCTATAAAGGAAGGGATGAGGCCATACATAGAGATGATATGGTAATAGATTGATATAGGTAAAAATAAATGAAAAATGATATTATAAAATTAGAAAATTATATAGAAAATATTTGTTTAAAAGCTAACAAAGCTTCGAAAATTCTTTTTTCAGCTTCCACTACATCTAAAAATAAAGCCTTAAAATTAATTTCTGCAAATATTAATAAGGACACAAATAAAATATTAAAAGCAAATAAAAAAGACATGCACTTAGCAAAGAATAAAAATACATCTTCTGCACTATTAGACAGACTCTACCTGGATAAAAAAAGGATAAAAGATATAATTAAAGGTCTAGATAATATTATTAAATTAGATGACCCAGTAGGAAAAATAATTAAAAACTGGACACCAAAAAACGGAATAAAAATGTGTCAAACCAGAGTTCCGATAGGGGTTATAGGAATTATTTATGAATCTCGGCCTAATGTGGCTGTTGACGCTAGCTCATTATCACTAAAATCTGGAAATGCAATAATATTAAGAGGCGGATCAGAGAGCTTTTATTCAAGCACAGCCATTACAAATTCAATTAGAAATGGTTTAAAAGAATCTTCTTTGCCTATTAATAGCGTACAAATGATAAAAACTACTGATAGAAGAGCTGTAAGCAAACTATTAAAAATGAACAGCTTAATAAACTTGATAATACCACGAGGAGGAAAATCACTTATAGAAAAAATCCAAAAGGATAGTAAAATACCTGTTTTATCTCATCTTGATGGTCTTTGTCATACTTATATAGATAATAAAGCAAATAAGAACATGTCTATTGATATAGCATTAAACGCTAAAATGAGAAGAACAGGTATATGTGGAGCGACAGAAACACTTCTTTGTCATAAAGAAACCAGCAAAAATATTCTACCAGATATTATCGATATATTATTAAAGAATGGATGTGAAATAAGAGGAGACAAAAAAGTTCAAACTTTAAATAATAGAGTTAAACCAGCAGATGAATTAGATTGGCATACTGAATATTTAGATAGTATTATTTCAATAAAAATAGTAAATGACATGCACGATGCCATACATCATATAGAAAAGTATGGATCAAATCACACAGACGCAATAATAACAGAAAATAAACGTAATGCAGAAATATTTCTTAAGCATGTAAATAGTGCAATCGTAATTCATAATGCCTCTACACAATATGCAGATGGAGGTGAATTTGGTATGGGAGGTGAAATGGGAATAGCTACAGGAAAATTACATGCTAGAGGTCCAGTAGCACTAGAAGAACTCACCACCTATAAATACCAACTTAGAGGTAAAGGACAAATTAGACCTTAATGACTCTACTAAAATCAAAAATTATTGGTTTAACAAAAAGACGAAACATGAAAATTGGATTACTTGGAGGATCCTTCAATCCCGCTCATGAAGGCCATGTATACATATCAAAAACTGCTCTAAAATTATTAAATTTAGATGAAATTTGGTGGCTTATTACTCCTCAAAACCCTTTAAAACCTGCTGGTAAACCTCTAGAAAAAAGATTAAAATATGCTAAAAGTTTAGTAAAAAACAATAAAATTAGAATAGACGCAATAGAAAAAAGATATAAATCCAATTATACATTTAATACGCTTCAAAATGTGATTAAACAATACTCAGGTACCAAATTTATTTGGCTAATGGGCGCGGACAATCTAAATGAAATCAATAAATGGTATAATTGGAAAAATATATTTAAGATGATACCTATTGCAGTTTTTGATAGAGGATATTACTCTTATACTGTTTTTAATTCAATTGCAGGAAAACATTATTTTAACAATCTTCACAAAACTAAAAATTCCAAATCAATATTTGATATTACTCCGCCAATATGGACATTTTTGCATATTAATAAAAACCCGTTATCATCTTCAAAACTTAGAAATGAAAAAAAACTATCTTAAAATTTTATATAGGAAATAATTATTTATGAAAAAAAATACAAAATTAAATTCTAATATAAAAAAAATATTAAATGATGCTAAAGCAGAAAACATAGTGTCAATTCCATTAGAAGGAAAATCATCTATTGCTGATTATATGGTAATTGCAAATGGAACCTCTACCAGACATGTTTCAGCTTTATCTAATCAAATTAATACAAAACTTAAAAATTTAGGCTTTCAAATTTTTTCTATTGAAGGACAAAGGGAAGGAAATTGGATTTTAGTAGACGCAGGAGATGTAATAGTACACTTATTTAGAGAAGAAGTAAGGGAGTTTTATAATCTTGAAAAAATGTGGTCGGCACCAATAGATAAAATGATTGAAGAAAACATATAATTTCCAATAATAATCATAACTATATTATTTTTATGCTATATTATTTAAAATTGATAAATAAATGTTAAAAAAATAATATTAGTAATTGAAAGGTTAAATTTTTATTGATACTTAACACCATTTTTTTATAAACATTAACAAAATTATAAAAAGTTAGAATTTAATTAATTATAGAAAAGGCTCAACATGAAATATTTAAACTCAAACAAATCAAAAAATAAATTTAAAAAATTAATAATAATATTTTTATTCTTAAATTTATTAATAAATTATAATAATTTTTCTATAGCTGAAGAAAATGAAAATAATATATACAAACACCTAAATATGTTCGGAGAAGTATATGAAAGAGTAAGAAAAGATTATGTTGAAGAAGTTACTGATAAAGATTTAATAGAAGCTGCAATTCAAGGGATGTTACAATCACTAGATCCACACTCATCATTTATGAATGAAGATGACTTTAAAGATATGCAAGTACAAACAAAAGGAGAGTTTGGAGGCCTAGGAATTGAAGTCTCAATGGAGGCAGGGTATGTTAAAGTTGTTTCCCCAATAGATGATACACCCGCTTATAGAGCTGGTGTAAAAGCAGGAGATTTTATAATAGAAATTGATGGAGAATCTGTTTATGGAATGAGTTTAGGAGATGCTGTTGATAAAATGAGAGGTAAAATAAATACCGAAATAACTATTACTATTAGTCGAGGAGAAGAAGATCCTTTCGAAGTTAAAATTATTAGAGATAAAATTAAAATTCAATCAGTTAAAGCTAGAAGAGAAGGAAATGCTGTTTATTTAAGAATTACATCTTTTAATGAAAAAACTGAATCAGGCCTTATAAAAAAAATGAAGGAACTCAAAAAAGAAATTGGAGATGATATTACTGGCGTTGTATTAGATCTTAGAAATAATCCTGGAGGCCTTTTAGATCAAGCTATAAAAGTTTCAGACGCTTTTCTACATAGGGGAGAAATTGTATCTACAAGAGGAAGAATAAAAAGAGGACAACAAAGGTTTAGTGCCACTAATGGGGATATAGCAGAAGGTCTTCCCATAGTAATTTTGATAAATAGTGGTTCAGCCTCCGCCTCAGAAATTGTAGCAGGTGCATTACAGGACCACAAAAGAGCTATTATTATGGGTGTAAAATCATTTGGGAAAGGTTCAGTACAAACTATTATTCCAGTGCAAAGAAATTCTGCTATGAGATTAACTACAGCTAGATACTATACTCCTTCAGGAAACTCTATCCAAGCTACTGGAATTACTCCAGATATAGAAGTAAAACAAGCAAACATTGAAGAATTAGAGCAATTTTTCGATAGACGTGAGAGCGATTTAAAAGACCATCTTTCTAATCCAAATGACAAAAATATGGAAGATAATGGGGAAAAAAGCAATCAAGGCACTTTAAATAATGAAAAGGTAGATTATCAATTATATAGAGCCCTTGACCTTTTAGAAGGAATTTCTTTATACAATAAAAAAAATGCCTAGTAAAAAAAAATATAGGGCAAACGTAGGGGCTGTCATTCTCAATAAAAAAGGCTTCATTTGGATTGGCAAAAGATCAGATATTAAAAATTCCTCAGAATGGCAGATGCCTCAAGGCGGTATAGATAAAAATGAAAACCCAGAAAAAGCAGTATTTAGAGAAGTATATGAAGAAACAGGAATAAAAAGTATAAAAATAATAGATAAAATAAATACATGGATTAAATATGAAATTCCTAAACATATAGCTAAAAATAAATGGAACGGAGAGTATATAGGGCAAAAACAAAAATGGTTTTTACTATATTTTTATGGAAACGAAAAAGAAATAAATATTAATTTATCAAACAAAAAGGAATTTAAATCTTGGAAATGGGACAAAGATACTAATATAGCAAACAACGTTCCAAAATTTAGAAAAAATGTTTATAAAAAAGTTTTTAATTATTTTTCAACAAAAATAGATGAATTTACTTAACTATTATAAATTTTTAAAATCTATCATTGACTGATATTTATCTACTAATTTTTGACTTTTTTCCTTATCGCTTTCATCAGATGATGATTGTATTTCGCTCATATAATTATTTATCTTTGATTCACATTCATCAACTTTTATTTCGTCTTTAGATAGAACTTCAGTGGCTAAAATAGAGACCCTATCAGCTAATACTTCAACAATTCCTCCAGAAACAAATAATGTTTCAATATTATTAGAATCTTGAACCTCTAAAGCCCCAGGTCTTAGTGAAGAAATTATAGAAGCATGTCCTGGCAATACCCCAAAATCTCCTTCACTACCTGAAATAATAACCATATCTGCCGACTTTGAAAATACCTTTTTTTCTGGCGATACTAAATCTACTTCTAATTTACCCTCATCTGGCATAATTATAATTCCTTTAATTAAGCTGCTTCGTCATCCATAGTTTTAGCTTTTTCAATAGCTTCTTCAATAGTGCCAACCATATAAAATGCGGCTTCTGGAAGATTATCATATTCTCCAGAACATAAAGCCTTGAAACCCTTAATTGTATCCTCTAACTCTACATATTTTCCAGGAGAACCCGTAAATACTTCAGCTACGTGGAAAGGTTGTGATAGATATCTTTGTATTTTTCTAGCTCTACTAACTATAAGTTTGTCTTCCTCAGAAAGTTCATCCATTCCCAATATAGCTATAATATCTTGAAGAGACCTATAAGACTGCAATATTCTTTGAACATCTCTTGCTACTTCATAATGTTCATCACCAATAATTCTAGGATCTAAAATTCTAGAAGTAGAATCAAGAGGATCAACAGCAGGATAAATGCCTAGCTCAGCAATCTGTCTTGATAACACAGTTGTAGCGTCCAAATGAGCAAAAGAAGTAGCTGGAGCAGGATCAGTTAAATCATCTGCCGGAACATAAATTGCTTGCACAGAGGTAATTGATCCCTTTTTTGTAGAAGTTATCCTCTCCTGTAAAGTCCCCATATCTGTAGCTAAAGTAGGCTGATATCCAACAGCGGAAGGTATACGACCTAGTAAAGCCGAAACCTCAGATCCTGCCTGTGTAAACCTAAATATATTATCAACAAAAAATAACACATCTTGTCCTTCTTCATCTCTAAAATATTCTGCCATAGTCAAACCTGATAAAGCTACTCTAGAACGAGCCCCCGGTGGTTCATTCATTTGACCATATACCAATGCAGCCTTAGAATTTTTACCCTTTAAATCAATAACTCCCGACTCTATCATTTCATGATATAGGTCATTTCCTTCTCTAGTTCTTTCACCAACTCCTGCAAATACTGAATAACCTCCATGACCTTTAGCAATATTATTAATTAGTTCCATAATTAAAACAGTTTTTCCTACTCCTGCTCCTCCAAATAGACCAATTTTTCCTCCTTTAACATAAGGAGCCAATAAATCTACAACCTTAATACCAGTAACTAAAACTTCCGATTCTGTAGATTGATCAGTATAAGTTGGAGCTGGTCTATGAATAGGATAAGATTTTTTTGTTTTTACCGGACCTCTTTCGTCAACAGGTTCGCCTACAACATTTACAATTCTTCCTAACATTTCCGGCCCTACAGGAACAGAAATTGGCTCTCCAGTGGGGTTTACTTCCTGTCCCCTAACTAATCCATCAGTAGCAGACATTGCAATTGCTCTTACAGTTTTTTCACCTAAGTGTTGAGCCACCTCTAAAGTGAGTTTTTCTCCATTATTATCAATAATTAAACCATCCAATATGTTCGGTAAATCGCGTTCAAACTGAACATCTACAACAGGTCCAATTACTTGTGTTACTTTTCCTTTATTATCACTCATTTTATAACTCCATTGCTAAATATAATTTATTATAAAGCTTCTGCTCCAGCAATAATTTCAATTAACTCTCCTGTAATTATTGCTTGTCTTTGTCTATTATATGTCAAATTTAATTTATCAATCATTTCACCAGCATTTCTTGTAGCATTATCCATTGCTGCCATTCTAGCGCCTTGTTCTCCTGCCCCACTCTCTAGAATAGCTTTATATATCTGAACTGACATATTTTTAGGTAGCAAGTCAGATAAAATTTCAGCTTCATCTGGCTCAAACTCAAAATTAATTTCTATATTATCTTCATCTTCTTTATTTTCTACAGACACAGTACAAGGAATTAAAGATTGTTCTGTAACAACCTGAGAAATAGCAGATCTGAATTTATTATATATTATTGAAGAATAACCATATTCATTTTTTTCAAATCTTGAAATAATTTCTTTTCCTATATCTTCCGATAATTCGTAACCATTTTTTACATTTATATTATAATTCATAATAACATTTTCACCATAAAGCCCCTTTAATACATCAAAACCTTTGCGCCCTATACAAACTATCTTAAATTCAAATCCTTTTTTTTCTAATTCTCCTACCTTATTTTTGACTTCTTTTACTACTGAAGAATTAAAACTACCACATAATCCCCTATCCGAGGTTACTGCAATTATTAAATGAATATTTTTATCTTTTTTTCCTAAAAGTAAATTAGGGGAATTTTCACTATCAGACATAGCGTTAGATAATGAAGACATTATTCTTGACATCTTCTCTGAATAAGGTCTTGCAGCTTCTGCGGCCTCTTGAGCACGTCTTAACTTTGATGCAGCAACCATTTTCATAGCTTGAGTTATCTTTCTAGTAGACCTTACACTATCAATCTTATTCTTAAGTTCTTTTAAATTAGACATATTCTTCTATCACTTATTCTTTAATAAAATCTTTAACTATATTTTCTATTACTTCTGTTATAGACTTTTCAATTTCATCATCCAAAGCTGTACTCTTTCTAATTTTTTCAAGTATTTTTTTATCCGCGCGCAAATTATTAAGGAGAGCTTCTTCAAATTTATTTATATCTGCAATTTCAATTTTATCCAAAAAACCTTTTACTCCTGAATAAATTACTACTACCTGCTCTTCTACAGAAAGCGGCGCATATTGGCCTTGCTTTAAAAGTTCAGTTAATCTTGCACCTCTTGCTAATAATTGTTGCGTGGCCGCATCTAAATCAGAGCCAAACTGAGCAAAAGCCGCCATTTCCCTGTACTGTGCTAATTCTAATTTTATCGATCCAGCAACTTGCTTCATAGCCTTTATCTGTGCTGATGAACCAACACGGCTAACAGACAAACCTACATTAATAGCAGGCCTAATACCTTGATAAAATAAATCAGTCTCTAAAAATATTTGTCCATCAGTGATAGAAATAACATTAGTAGGAATATAAGCAGAAACGTCTCCACCCTGTGTTTCAATTATGGGCAAAGCTGTCATTGAGCCCGCACCATTTTCTTCATTTAATTTAGCAGAACGTTCTAATAATCGAGAATGTAAATAAAAAACATCACCAGGATAAGCTTCTCGACCAGGTGGCCTTCTTAACAATAAAGACATTTGCCTGTAAGCGACCGCTTGTTTTGATAAATCATCATATATAATTAAAGAATGCATTTTATTATCTCTGAACCATTCAGCTATAGCAGAACCTGTATATGGAGCTAAATACTGTAAAGGTGCGGGTTCTGAAGCTGTAGCTGCTACAACTACAGTGTATTCTAGTGCTCCTCTATCTTCTAGCTCCTTTACTATCTGCGCAACAGTTGAACGCTTTTGACCAACAGCTACATAAACACAATATAATTTTTTACTTTCGTCCTTTCCGTCATTGACCGCTTTTTGATTTAATATGGTATCTATCGCAACAGCTGTTTTTCCAGTTTGACGATCACCAATAATCAATTCTCTTTGTCCCCGACCAATTGGAACTAAAGAATCAATAGCTTTTAAACCTGTTTGAACAGGCTCATGTACAGATTTTCTAGGAATAATTCCAGGGGCTCTAACATCAACTATACTCCTGTCAGGAGTCTTTATATCACCTTTACCATCAATAGGATTACCCAAAGCATCAACTACTCTTCCTAATAACGCCTTACCAACTGGCGCATCAACAATTCTACCTGTCCTTTTTACTGTAGCTCCTTCGTTAATTCCTCTATCATCTCCAAATATAACAACGCCCACGTTATCTGCTTCAAGGTTCAATGCCATTCCAGAAATTCCACCAGGAAATTCTACCATTTCTCCAGCTTGAACTTTATCTAAACCATATATTCTTGCAATTCCATCTCCTACCGATAATACTTGTCCTACTTCGGCTACTTCGGCCTCTTTACCAAAATCAGAAATTTGATCTTTAATTATCGATGATATTTCTGCTGCATTAAGATTCATTTATTTAGTCCCTTTCATTAATACTCTCAGTCCTTGTAATTTAGATTTTATTGATCCATCTAACATAACAGAACCGATATTTAATATATAACCTCCAATAATAGATTTATCTATCTTGGAAGTTAAGCTTACATCAGACTTTATGGTATCTTTAATAATCTTTTCTATTTTAGACAAATCCTCATTATCAGGTTTTTCTGTACTGATAATTTGAGCTCTAACTTCACCTTTAAAATCTTTTTCCATTTCTATAAATCTATTACATATTCTATCTATAATGAAAGACCTTCTGTTTCTACAAATAACCAAAAAGAAATTTAAAACTATTTTACTAACTTCTAATTTTAAAAAAATATTTTCTATAACTTTTTTCTGGTCTTCACGAGACAATATAGGAGACTTTAATACTTTAAGAAAATCATCACTATTGTATATTAATTCAATAATACTTTGAATGTCTTTCCTAACTTCATCCAATTTCTTAGATTCTATTGATAGCTCAAGAAGCGCCTTAGAATATCTTTCTACTATACCGCCTATATTTTTTGAATCACTAGCCAAATATACAGACCCCAAAATTCCTAAAAATTAATAAAAAATTATAACAAACCCTTGCGGAGCTTACCTAACATAACGATCAATTATGTGCAATAAAAGATATACAAAATTATTTAAATAATTTACATAAAATTATAAGGATCTATGTCTATTTTTATCCTAATTGCTCTATTTACCTTAATTTTTGATAACCATTTTTTTATATAGGGTTGTAATCTGACGCCTAATTCACTCTTTATCAAATACCTGTATCTATGCCAATCTCTTAACTTTGGAATTGGTGCAGGCACTGGACCTAATACATCGATTCGTAAATTTTTAATTCTGGGTATATTCCTAGACATTAACTTTAAAAACATATTTAAATCATTAAAATTTTTAGACTGAATTATCAATGCAGCTAAACGTCCATATGGAGGTAATTTTCTGGAATTTCTAGCCTTTGATTCGGCTTCAAGAAAATTATTTTTATCTCCAGAAAGAATAGCCTGCATAACTTCATGATTAGGATCATAAGTTTGAATATAAGCAATACCTGAATCAGACTCCCTTCCAGCCCTCCCTGATAATTGAGTTAATAACTGAAACGTTTTTTCAGATGCTCTTAAATCTGATCCTGAAAGACCTAAGTCGGCATCTATAGCAACAACCGTATTTAAATGGGGAAAATGATGACCCTTTGCTACTAATTGTGTTCCAATAATAATATTAATTTCACCTGTAATTATTTTATTTAAAAAAGATTTTTCCAATTTTTTTGTAAAAGTATCACTAGTCAAAATTTGAAGTTTTACTTTAGGAAATAATATTTTTATTTCTTCTGCTAATCTCTCCACACCTGGTCCACAAGAGATAAAACTGTCATCAGCTCCACATTGCCCACAATTATTAATAATATTTTCAGAATAGCCACAAAAATGGCATATCATTTTATTATCTTTTTTATGATTTACTAACCAAGCAGAACAATGTGCGCATTGAAATCTAAATCCACAAGATTTACAAATAGTTAAGGGAGAATAACCCCTTCTATTAAGAAAGAGAAGAACTTGTTCCTTAGATTTTATAGATTTATCTATAGCTTTTACTGCTATATCTGAAATCCATTTTCCACTCTTAGTTTTTATCTTCCTCATATCTATTAATTTAATTGATGGCATAGTAGAATTACCAAAACGTTCTGGAAGATTCAACCTAATATACTTGCCTAATTTTGCATTATTTAAAGATTCTAATGATGGGGTAGCCGAAGACAAAATAACGATAGCCGCAGCTTTTTGACCTCTAACAACCGCCATATCCCTAGCATTATAAATTACACCATCATCTTGTTTATATGACGCATCATGCTCTTCATCAACTATTATACAGGACAAACTTTTAAAGGGTAAAAATAAAGAACTTCTTGCACCAATAACAATTGGGGCATTTCCATTTAATACCTGCAACCAATTTTTATGTCTGTCCTTTAAAGATAATTCCGAATGCCAAACTATAGGTTTAACACCAAATCTTTCCTCAAACTTTTCTAATAACTGGTTAGTCAAAGCTATCTCAGGCAATAATATTAAAGATTGTTTTCCTATGCTCAATTCTTTTCTTATAATACTTATATACACCTCTGTTTTTCCAGACCCAGTTACACCATCAAGTAAAAAAATGCTGCTCTTAGACTTTAGTTCTTGTACTTTTTCTACAGCTTTTAATTGATATTGATTTAAATTATTGTTTTTATAAAATTTTATTTTAAGATCATCATTTTGGTTAAAAGGACTTTCTTTAGAAAGAATGTTTCCATCTTTAATAAGTTTTTTAATAACAACTTTGCTTATATTAAGTTCTTTACAATAGTCACTAATTGTTAAACCAGGTTTTTCTTTTATATATTTAAAAGTTTTATGACCCAAATTCGTCATTGAGTTAATATTTTTTTCATTATGAAACAAAACAAGTTTATTCTTAACACTTTTTAAAAAGTTAAATGAAGGAATTATCATTCTAGTAACTAATGAAATATCATACATACACCATTCAGATAACCAATGACAAAAATTTAATAACTCTATAGATATTGGCGGAACATTTTTTATTTCACTTATAGGTTTAAGCTTTTTAGCGTCTAATTTATTGGAGCCTTTACCAATAACAATCCCATAATAATATTTATTTCTCAAAGGCACATAGACTATCTGTCCTATTAAAATGCGTTTATCTACAATATAGTCAAAAATTCCTTTTCCAGGATTAAGCAACAAAACCTGACAAGTATCCTTTACATACTTTACTTTATTAGAAATAAAAATAATTTTTCTCTCAAATAACGTTAAACTTATGTTTTATTTTAATTATATTTAAACTATAAATAATACATATATAATTTTTTATTAATTTATATGGAGAATAAATTGAAGTTTTTTATTGATACTGCAGATGTTTCAGAAATTAAAGAACTTTCTGAAAGTGGTTTTCTTGACGGAGTCACCACCAACCCATCATTAATTAAAAAGTCTGGTAAAAATATTAATGAAGTCATAAAAGAAATTTGCGATATTGTTTCAGGCCCAGTTTCTGCAGAAGTAACTGCTACAGATTATAATAAAATGTTAAAAGAAGCCCAGGTCCTAAAATCTATAGCAAAAAATGTTACTATTAAAGTACCTCTTACATGGGATGGTTTAAAAGCCTGTAAAACTATGAGAAATGAAGAAATATTAGTTAATGTAACATTATGTTTTTCAGCCAACCAAGCTCTGCTAGCTGCAAAAGCTGGAGCAACATTTATTTCTCCATTTGTTGGAAGACTAGATGATATAGGAATTGATGGTATGAACTTAATATCAGAAATATGTCAAATTTACTCTAATTACCCAAAATTAAATACTGAAGTTCTTGTAGCTAGTGTAAGAAGCCCTAAACATGTTACGGACGCAGCAAAAATGGGCGCCGATGTAGTAACCCTCCCACCCAATGTACTAAAACAATTAATATCTCATCCATTAACAGAAAATGGATTAAAAGCATTTTTAGATGATTGGAAAAAAACTGGTCAAAGTATTACTTAGATAAAATGAATAATAGCATTAACACTATTAATAATTCATTGAATATAAACAAAGATCTGCAAAAACATATAAATCTGTGGCTAGATAGTTTAAGTGGAGAACAACTACTTAGTGAAAACACATATAAAGCTTATGCTATTGATTTAAATTATTTTTTAAATTTTATTAATGAACATAAAGGAAAAACTCTTACCATTGAATTATTAGAAGAATTAAGTATTAGAGACTTTAGATCATGGTTGGCTTCGCAAGAAAAAAGAAAGCAAAACATATCTCCAAATACCCAAGCAAGGGCTAAGGCAGCTTTACGTTCTTTTTTTAAATTCTTAAATACCAATCAAATAGTTAAAAACACTTCAATTTTTAATCTTCAACAGTCTAAAATCAAGAGAAAATTACCTAAACCTATAGCCTTAAAAGACATAATGAATATAATAAATATTGCTGGTGAAAAAAAAGATTGGACAGGGATAAGAGATAAAACATTATTTATCCTAATCTATGCCACTGGGTTAAGAATAAATGAAGCGCTGCAACTAAATATATTAGATGTAGAAAATAAAAATTATATTAGAGTTATAGGAAAAGGAGGAAAAGTTAGAGAAGTTCCTCTAATTGAGACAGCTATGTTATCAATAGTAAAACTATTAAACACCAATAAAGATAACACTTCCTCTAATTCACCACTATTTATATCAAATAAAGGAAATAGGTTAAGTGCTAGACAGGTTCAAAAAACTATGGAAGAAATTAGAGGCAAACTTTCTCTTCCAAATTCTGTAACTCCCCATGCTTTAAGACATAGTTTTGCTACCCATCTTTTAGATAAAGGAGTAGATTTAAGAACATTACAAGAATTATTAGGACATAGCAGTCTCTCCACAACTCAAGGCTATACAGCTGTTAGTGTTGAAAAACTAAATCAAGCACATCAATTAGCGCACCCAAGAAAATAAACTATGAATGCACTGTAAGTCCATAAGCCGAAATGCTAGAAGCTTCCTTAACAGACTCAGACAATGTAGGATGAGCATGACAAATCAAAGCTAGATCTTCAGCTGTAGCTCCTAATTCAATTGCCACCACAAATTCTCCAATCATCTCTCCAGCATTCTCTCCTATAATATGCGCTCCTAATATTCTTTTTGATTTATTATCAGAATAAACTTTAACTTCGCCCTTAGTGTTGCCATTAACTTTACTCCTAGAATTAGAAGAAAAATTAAATTTTCCAATTTTATAATTTACGTTTAAAGAATCCAACTCTTTTTTATTTTTGCCAACCCAGGCTACTTCCGGATTGGTATAGACCACAGAAGGTATTGCGTTATAATTTAATTGTCCCTTTTTACCAATTATTATATCTATAACCGCTTGAGCTTCAGAACTAGCTTTATGTGCTAGCATAGGACCAGAAATAATATCTCCAATTGCGTATACTCCTTTTAAAGATGTTTCATAAAATTCATTTACTAATACTTTACCATTTTTATCAGTTTTAATTCCTATTTCATTTAAACCCATACCACTACTAGAAGGTTCTCTCCCAATAGATAACAATACTTTATCAAATTTTTTCGTAACAATTTTGTTTGAATTTAAATCTCTTATTTTTAATTCAACTTTATTAGATAAAATTTTAGAAGATAATAATTCATGAGAAAGCTTAAAGTTTAAACCCTGCTTTTTTAATTCATTAAAAAAATTTTGCGATATATCAAAATCCATTGAAGGAACAATTGTGTCTAAATATTCTATAACAGTTACCTCAGAGCCCAATCTACTCCATACCGATCCTAATTCTAAGCCTATGTAACCTGCTCCAATAACCGCTAAACTTTTTGGAACTTTTTTTAAACTTAATGCACCAGTAGAAGATATTATATACTCTTCATCTATTTTTATATTTTTCAATTCTACAGGCTTAGAACCAGTAGCTAAAATAATTTTTTCTGCCTTAAAACTAGATTTTTTTACCTGAACAATTTTGTTTTTCTTAATTTTTGCAAAACCTGTAATTTTATCAACTTTATTTTTTTTAAATAAAAATGCAATTCCTTCTGTCAATTTATGTACAGCTTCTTCTTTACCATCCATCATTTTTTTTAAATTTAATTTTGAAGATTTTACTTCTATTCCATGCTTACTATAATCATCTTTTATACTTTGATAAATTTTAGAAGAATATAATAATCTTTTAGAAGGAATACATCCAACATTTAAACAAGTCCCCCCTAGGTTTTTTCTTTTATCTACACATGCAACTTTTAACCCAGCCTGAGCAGCATAAATAGAAGCAACATACCCTGCAGGGCCGCCTCCAATAACTATTAGATCATATTTTTTCATCTATAGCTCAAGTAACATTTTATCAGGATTCTCTATTAAATCTTTTATTTTATATAAAAATGATACTGCTTCTTTCCCAGAAATAGCTCTGTGATCATAAGTAAGTGCCACATACATAATTGACCTCGTATTAATAGAACCATTAATAACTACAGGCCTTTCTTTAATTTGATGCAGTCCTAAAATAGCATTCTGAGGAGGATTCAATATTGGAGTGGACAACATTGACCCATATACTCCTCCATTTGAAATAGTAAAAGTTGCTCCACTCATTTGTTCACTGGTTATAACCCCCTTTATTGCAGCTTCACTAAATTCTTTAATCTCTCTCTCAATTTCTTGAAATGATTTTAAATTCACTGAACGAATTACGGGCACTATTAATCCTTGAGGTGCTCCAACTGCTATACCCAAGTCAATATGATCATGATAAATAATATCATCTCCATCAATTTCACTATTTATAATTGGATATTCTTTAAGTGCTATAGAAACAGCGTTACAAAAAAAAGACATAAAACCCAATTTTACTTGATATTTTTTTTCAAAAGCATCTTTATTTAATGAACGCAAATTTATTACTTCAGTCATATCAATCTCGTTAAAAGTAGTAAGCATTGCAGCCGTATTTTGTGCATTTTTTAATCTTTTTGCCATAGTTTTTTGAAGTCTCGACAGAGGGACCCGTCTAGAATTTTTCTCCTCTATAATACTACTATTATTAATGTTTGAAATATCTATAACTTTTTTATCTTCTGAAAAAAATTCTCTTCTTTGGCTAGGAGACAAATTTTTTCCTTGTAAAAAGGACTTTAAATCATCAGATGTTATTTTTTTTCCTGCTCCAGACCTTATTGCTTCATTTGGATCTATATTTGAAAACTCTGTAGATTCAGTATTTTTAACATTTTTTATTTCGTCAATTTTAGTCTTCTGATTTTCATTAATATTTTTTTTATCTACTTTTTTACTAGTGTCCTTATCCTTAGGAATTGAAATCCTTTCTTCTTTTAATTCTGCTAATTCTGAACCTATTTGAACGTCTTCACCATCATTAAAATAAATTTTAGATAAAACTCCATCTACTTGAGCATAAACTTCTAGTGTAGCTTTATCAGTTTCTAATTCAACTAACACATCATCTTTTGCAACTTGTTCTCCTTCTTTTTTTAACCATTTTGCAACAGTTGCTTCTGTTACTGATTCTCCTAAAGAGGGAACTTTAATTTTCATGCTATATACCTATAATATTAATTTTATAATCTTTTTTAACCTATTTATTTTTTTAAGTCAGTAGTAAAATTTAAAGCTAAATCAACCAACTCTTTTTGCTCTTGAACATGTCTATTAAACAAACCTGTAGCAGTAGAGGCTTGAGAAGACCTGCCTATATACTTTATTCTGTTACTATCTGCTTTTATTTCTAACATAACTTCTTCAATAAGTGGACTAATATATGTCCAAGCACCCATATTTTTAGGCTCTTCTTGACACCATACTATATCAGCATTTTTATAACCTTTTAATTCCCTTATTACTGCATCTTTAGGAAATGGATATAATTGTTCAATTCTAACAAGCTTTATATTTTTTAATTTTCTATTTTCTCTTTCTTTAATTAAATCATAAAATATTTTACCTGAACATAACACTACTCTGTCTATTTTATTAGATTTAGAAATTTTAACAGGATCAGGTAAAACACGATGAAACCAAGAGCCTGTAGTAAAATCATGAATCTTAGAAACAGCATTTTTATTTCTTAATAAGGATTTTGGAGCAAATATAATGACTGGTTTTCTAAAAGTTCTATTCATTTGTCTTCTTAAAACATGAAAATAATTGGCTGGAGTAGTACAATTTACAACCTGTAAATTGTCTTCTGCACATAACTGCAAAAATCTTTCCATTCTCGCCGATGAATGCTCTGGACCTTGACCTTCATAACCATGGGGAAGTAACAAGGTTAAACCAGACATTCTTAACCACTTACTTTCTCCTGAAGATATAAACTGATCAATAATTACTTGAGCCCCATTAGCAAAATCTCCAAATTGTGCTTCCCAAATTACTAAAGCGTTAGGTTCTGCAAGAGAGTAACCATATTCAAAACCTAAAACAGATGCCTCTGATAATGGACTATCCACTATTTCAAATAGTGCTTGATCATCTTTAATATTATTTAACAAAACAATTTTTTTTTCAGTTTCTTGGTCAACTAATACTGCATGCCTTTGAGAAAAAGTTCCTCTTCCACTATCCTGACCTGTTAATCTAATTTTAACACCTTCTAATAACAAACTTCCTAATGCCATTGCCTCTGCTGAAGACCAATCAATATCAATCGTACCTAAATATGATTTTTTTCTATTATCTATAAACTTATATAATTTTTTATGAATGTTAAAATCTTCCGGAATTTGCGTTAATCCTTCAGCAACCAAATTAAAACTTTCTTTAGTGATACTAGTGTCACCCCTTCTAGATCCTTTTTCTCTAGCTATATCTAGACCCGTCCAAGCTCCACTAAACCAATCAGCAGTATCAGGTTTATAAGAATTTGATTTTTTATAATCTAATTCCAACTTTTCATACCATTTCGAGACATAATCAGTAACTTCTTTTTCCGTTACTAACTTTTGTTCAACAAGTTTTTTACTATAAATTTCTCTAGTTGTAGGATGACTATTAATTTTTTTATACATTGTTGGTTGAGTAAAGGCTGGTTCATCTCCTTCATTATGTCCATGTCTTCTATAACAAAACATATCTATAACTACATCTTTATTAAAAATTTGACGAAACTCTATAGCTAATCTTGCTGCATGAACTACTGCCTCAGGGTCATCTCCATTAACATGAAAAATTGGAGCTTGAATCATCAAAGCAACATCTGAACAATAAGGTCCTGAACGAGCATTGACTGGATTAGTAGTAAAACCTATTTGATTATTAATTATAAAATGTATTGTTCCTCCTATTCTATAACCTTTTAACTCTGATAGATCTAAAGTTTCAGGAACCAATCCTTGACCAGAAAAAGCTGCATCACCATGAATTATTAATGCTGCAACTTTACGACGCCCTAAATCTTCTTTCTGATCTTGTTTAGCTCTTACCTTACCTACTACTACTGGATTAACTGCTTCTAAATGAGATGGATTTGCTGTTAAAGATAAGTGTACTTTCCTATTATCAAATGTTCTGTCTGATGATGTACCTAAATGGTATTTAACATCTCCTGCCCCTTGAACATTCTCAGGCTGAGAAGAATTTCCCTGAAATTCTGAAAAAATTGCTTCAAATGGCTTACCCATGAAATTAGCTAACACATTTAATCTCCCTCTATGTGCTGTTCCAATCACTACTTCTTCCAAGCCTAATTTTCCTCCTCTTTTTAAAATTTGCTCTAAAGCAGGTATCATAGCTTCCGCTCCTTCAAGTCCAAAACGCTTGGTACCAGTATATTTTTTATCTAAAAACCTTTCGAAAGTTTCCGCAGCAGATAATCTCTCCAGAATAGCTTTTTTTCCTATATCTGTGAAATCAGGCTGGTTTAATATTTTTTCCAATGTTTTTTGAACCCAAGCCTTTTGTTCTGGATCCTGAATATGCATGAACTGAACACCTATAGTACCACAATAAGTGGCCTTTAATTTACTTATAATTTCATTTATAGTAGCAATTTCCAAACCTAAAACATTATCTATAAAAATAGGTCTGTCCATATCATTATCTTCAAACCCGTATGTTTTGGGATCTAGTTCAGGATGTTCATTAAAATTTGTTAAATTTAAAGGATCTAGATTTGCTTTTAAATGTCCTCTAACTCTATATGCCCTTATTAACATTAATGCCCTAATCGAATCTAAAGTTGCAGATTTAGTATTTAAATTATATGCACTAACTCCGTTCAAATTATTAGTAGGAACTTTTAAAGATTTAAAATCATACAAACATTGTTCTTCTATAAATTTAGAAGCCTCTGATGTCAGATCTCTAAAAAATTCTTGCCATTCATTAGGTATTGATTCTTTATCATTATTATATGCAATAAACAATTTTCGTAATTCTTCTATACGAGTGTAGTAATTTTTATTTTCTAACGACAAATTAATTTTATCCTTGTTAAGAATTAATTATTTTAAACATTTCTTCTCCAATTTTAGCTGGAGATTCCGCTACTTGTATTCCTGCAGACCTCATAGCCTCAATTTTATCTTCTGCTCCTCCCATTCCTCCAGAAATTATTGCTCCAGCATGACCCATTCTTTTTCCAGCAGGAGCGCTTAATCCTGCAATGAAACCAACAATTGGTTTTTTAATTTTAGATTTTTTAATAAAATCTGCAGCTTCTTCCTCTGCAGAACCTCCGATTTCTCCAATCATAATTATACCTTTTGTGGCATCATCATGAAGAAATAAATCTAATATATCTATAAAATTAGTTCCCGGAACAGGATCTCCACCTATCCCAACACATGTAGTCTGTCCAAGATTACATTTAGTAGTTTGATCTACTGCCTCATATGTCAAAGTGCCAGAACGAGATACTATACCTATATTTCCCTCTTTACAAATATGTCCTGGCATGATTCCTATTTTACATTGATTTGGAGTTATAATTCCGGGACAATTAGGACCAATAAGTCTACTTTTTGAAGATTTTAAAACATTCTTTACTTTAACCATATCTATCACAGGAATACCTTCAGTAATACATACAATTAAATCTAATTCTGCATCTATTGCCTCTAGTATAGCATCGGCTGCGAAAGGAGGAGGAACATAAATTACACTTGTGTTAGCATCTGTATTATAGACAGCTTCACTAACTGTATTAAAAACAGGTAAATCTAAGTGAGAAGATCCTCCCTTATTTGGAGATACCCCTGCTAACATATTTGTTCCGTATGATATAGCCTGTTCAGAATGAAATGTGCCTTGGGAACCAGTAAAACCCTGACAAATTACTTTAGTTTCTCTATTTACAATAATAGACATAATTAATCCTTAATAGCATCGATTACTTTTTTTGCAGCATCTCCTAAATTATCTGCGCTAATTATATTTAAACCTGATTTATTTAATATCCCTTTTCCTTTTTCTACATTAGTTCCTGCTAAACGAACTACCAATGGAACATTTATATTTATATTTTTTGCTGCTGAAACCACCCCTTCTGCTATAACATCACACCTCATTATTCCTCCAAAAATATTGATAAGTACCGCTTTCACTTTTGAATCTGATAATATAATCTTAAATGCTTTTTCAACACGCTCTTTAGAAGCTCCTCCACCTACGTCTAAAAAATTAGCCGGACTTCCTCCTTCTAGTTTAATAATATCCATAGTAGCCATTGCCAAACCTGCACCATTAACCATACAACCTATATTTCCGTCTAAACTTATATAATTTAAATCATTCTTTGAAGCTTCTAATTCTTTAGGATCTTCCTCGTCTTCATCTCTCATGGCTTCTATATCTTTATGTCTGTAAAGTGCATTATCATCAAAATTCATTTTTGCATCTAAAGCTATAACGTCATTTTCTTTTGTAATAACAAGGGGATTAATCTCTACTAAACTTGCATCACTTTTATCCAACGCATTAGATAGGGCTAACATAAAATTAACAGCCTTATTAGCTGTTTCTTTATTTAAACCTAACTGAAAACTTATTTGTCTTGCTTGAAAAGGTTGTAAACCTTTTAATGGATCAATATAAACTTTATAAATTTTTTCAGGGTTATTTAAAGCAACTTCCTCTATTTCCGTTCCTCCTTCCGTAGAAGCCATCATTACATATTTTTCTTTGCTGCGATCTAGTACTATTCCTAAATATAACTCCTCATTAATATTAATACCTTCTTCTATAAAAATTTTATTAACAATTTTACCTTCAGGTCCAGTTTGATGGGTAACTAATCTCATTCCCAAAATTATTTTACTATATTCTTCTACCTCATCTATGCTATTAGCAAGCTTAACTCCTCCAGCTTTACCCCTTCCTCCAGCATGAATTTGTGCTTTAACTACCCACTTTTCTCCTCCAATATTATTGGCTATAGATATTGCTTCATCACTTGTATATGCTTCTTTACCCTTAGGTATTTTTACATTATATTTAGACAAAATTTTCTTAGCTTGGAATTCATGTATGTTCATAACTATTCAATCTATATAATACTTATTAAAATTTTATACTTTAATTTTTTGAAATTGTGGATTTAAAGTTTTATCAATATTTTTACAAACGTTTGTTAATTCATATACTGCCTTTACTGATTTTTTAAACATTAGTTTTTCTTCTTTATTCAGTTCCACGGCTATAACTTTTTCAATACCTTTATTTCCTATAACTACTGGGACACCCACATACATATTTTTAATTCCATATTCTCCGTTTAACATAGCTGCACAAGGTAAAACTTTTTTTCTATCCTTTAAATAGCTTTCGGTCATTTGAATTGCGGAAGTAGCAGGAGCATAAAATGCCGAACCTGTTTTTAAAAACGATACTATCTCAGCCCCTCCATCTCTTGTTCTTTGAACAATTTCATCAAGTCTTTTTTTGGTAATCCATTTCATTTTAATTAATTCCTGAAGAGGTATTCCTGCTACAGAAGAATATCTAATAAGAGGAACCATAGTGTCTCCATGTCCACCCATTACAAAAGCCGTAACATCAGTAACTGAAACATTTAATTCCTTAGCTAGAAAGTATCTAAACCTAGAACTATCCAATACTCCAGCCATTCCAATCACTTTTTTTGAAGGCAAACCACTAAATGCTCTTAATGCCCAAACCATTGCATCTAATGGGTTTGTAATACAAATAACAAAAGCATTTGGACAATATTTCTTAATACCTTCTCCTACAGTTTTCATAACACCTAAATTTATTTCTAATAAATCATCTCTACTCATGCCTGGTTTTCTTGGAATACCTGCCGTAACAATTACAACATCAGAATTACGTAATAAACTATAATTATTACCTCCATCTAGAGAAATATCAAAACCATCTACGGGAGAAGATTCAGCTATATCTAAACTTTTTCCTTCCGGAATTCCTTTTGCTATATCTAATAAAACTACATCACCTAATTCTTTTAAACCTATTAAATGTGCCAATGTTCCACCTATTGCACCAGCTCCCACTAAAGCTATTTTTGATCTCGACATTTATATTCCTCTCAGTAATTTTTATAAAATATATATATTGAATAGAAAAATTATAAAAGTATTTATATCATTTATCTTCACCCGACTGAGCCGCATAAATAGAAGTATAACCCCCAGACCAATCTGGTGGAATCAAACATGGTCTAGGATCATGCTGAGCCCAAAGATCCAATCTGCCCCTAACTATTTCATAAGCATGCTTAGATAAATCAGGATGTGGGGTATAAGGTTTTGCATCAGAAGACGAATAACAATTCAATAATAAGGGTCTGGG
>TARA_B100000686_G_scaffold82395_1_pt1 | contig 26864 bp, 24 predicted proteins | sample TARA_B100000686 | Tara Oceans TARA_B100000686 (sample SAMEA2622733) | marine metagenome | biome: marine biome (ENVO:00000447); feature: marine epipelagic mixed layer (ENVO:xxxxxxxxx); material: "saline water (ENVO:00002010), including plankton (ENVO:xxxxxxxx)" | depth 150 m | reverse complement strand
AAGAAACAAAAGAAGTATTAGTGGTCCCAAATTCATTTCCTGGAATAGAAGATATTAGTGAATATACTAAAAAAATAATTACATACACTGGAAAGACAATGACTAAAAATTTAGTAAAATGATTTAAAAATAAATTATTAGTAAATTTAAATGCATCAAGTATCATAAGAAATTCCTTTTACAAAGATTGTAACAAATATAGAAAATTAAATATGATAGAAATTTGGTCAAAACCTAACTGCATATTCTGTGATAAAGCAGAAAAACTTTGTCAAATTAAAAGTCTCGAATATAAAAAATACATGCTTGATGTAGATTTCTCTAGAGAAGATCTTTTAAATAAATTCCCAGATGCAAAGACATTTCCACAAATTACCCAAGACGATAAACATATTGGTGGATATACAGAGTTAGAAAAATATCTAAGTGAAGTGTGAATACATTAACGCAAATACTTGATTTCCTTACATATTATTTGGTAGATCAATACTGGTTTCCAGCATTTTTAATAGGTACAGGTATATTTTTTACTGTTTATTTGGGGTTTCCTCAAATTAAGTACTTTAAGCATGGATGGAGAGTGCTTAGTGGTAAATATGTAAAAGAAGATACAGAAGGGGATACAACGCCTTTCCAGGCCCTAACAACAGCACTATCGGGTACGGTAGGAACTGGAAATATTGGCGGAGTAGCTTTGGCAATATTTTTAGGTGGGCCAGCAGCAATATTTTGGATGTGGATAACTGCATTTCTGGGAATGACAACTAAATTTGTAGAAGTAACTCTGTCACATAAATACCGAGAAAAACTACCTGACGGTAGCATGTCCGGAGGACCTATGTATTACATAGAAAATGGCTTGAATATGAAATGGTTAGCTGTAGTTTTCTCTGTTTGCTTGTTATTGATGTGTCTTGGTACAGGAAATATGCCTCAAATAAGTAGTATTTCTGTAGTTTTATACGACACATTTAGTATTCCTAAGATAGCTACAGGTTTAGTGCTATCAGTTCTTGTTTGGATGGTAATAATTGGTGGAATCAAGAGAATTGCTCAAATTGCAAGTAAATTAGTTCCTTTTATGGCTTTTTGGTACATAGTTGGAGGTCTAGCAGTAATTATAGGTAATTATGAAAATATTATTCCTTCATTTAAATCAATTTTCATTCACGTGTTCAACCCAACGGCAGCTGTCGGTGGATTTTTGGGCGCAAGCGTAGCTGCCGCTTTAACTAGGGGAGTTAATAGAGGTCTTTATTCAAATGAAGCAGGACAAGGTTCAGCTCCAATTGCTCATGCTTCTTCTAAAACAGAGAATCCTGTAGAGGAAGGCATGGTATCTATTTTAGAGCCTTTTATAGATACAATAATCATATGCACTTTAACTGGCCTAGTTATTCTTTCTTCTGGGGTGTGGACTGAAAAATTTGAGAATAAGTTTGAAGCTAGTTCTATGCTTTTTGTTGAAGGACAATACTTAGAAAGCAGTAAAGAAGATACTGAGATCTTAAGGGATTATTATTATGGTTCAGGATCTGATATTGAGCTAAACCGAACAATACAAGTAGTTGATGGCCAGATTACCTCTAAAGATCTAACTTTATTGCATAACCGTTCAATTGCTGAAAATGTAGTTATAACCTCAGATAATTCAAACTTCACTGGATCTATAGAGGTTGTTAATGGAAGAATAAGCAATATCAGTAACTTCACTGTAAGAGGAAATTCTTTATTGCTTGGAGCAGACCTTACAGGTAAGGCCTTCACTAAAAGTATTTTTGGTAATTTTGGACAATATATTGTTGCTATTGGACTTCTATTATTTGCTTTTTCTACTGTTATAGCCTGGTCTTATTACGGAGATAGAGCTACAGCTCATCTATTTGGAGAAGGGTGGATACTTTATTATAGAATTATCTATGTTGCAGCATTCTTTACCGCTTCTATTATTGATACCAAAATAGTTTGGGACATAGCTACGGTTATAGGTCCTATAGCTACAATCCCTAATCTACTGGCTCTTATTTTCTTAAGAAAAGAAATGAAACAAATTGCTGATGGTTATGTAATAAGAAAAGATCCCTATTAGTAGCTATTCTTATACTTTTTTCTTTAAAAAAACTAAATAATGTTGTATTTTGATGTAATGATTTACAGGAAAAATTATGAGTAAAAAAATATCACTTTTTTTATTATATCTATCTTCTTTTGGATTCTTGGCTGCAGAGTTACCTATCATTGGAATAACTGAAATAACCTCAGGTATAGACAATAAAGATTGGAGAGCTTATAAGGAAACTAAAGCTATAAATTTTCAAACTATGCTAGAAACCCAAATGGTAAAAATCGGAAGATTTACAATTATGGAAAGAAATAGGGTAGATGAAGTACTTGCAGAACAAGGTCTTCAGGGTGAATTCTCTGATTCTGGTACCCCGATGAACCTATCAGCTATTGATTATCTAGTTTATGGTTCTATAACTAAATTCGGTTCAAAAAAGAAAACTATTTCAACTGGTAAGTTCGCTACAGTTAAAATAATAAGTGAATTTGGAGTAGACCTAAAAGTTGTAGATGCAACAACTGGAGAAATTAGAAGAGCTGAAAGTGTAGAAGTAAGCATGACAACTGGTTCAGGAATGGCAACTAAAGGTATTACAACAGGTGAGTCAGAAGCAGACCCTTTGTCAGACATTCAAAGAAGGGCAGCAAAAATGGTAGCTGCAGCTATAGCAGAAAGTATCTTTCCTATAGAAGTTGTTATGTTTAGAGAAGACGCTGATTCTAATTGCTGTGCCTACATTAATTATGGAAACTCTGTATTAAGTGTTGGAGATAAACTTAAGATTATTGAAAAAGGTGAAGACATAATTGATGAAGCAACTGGATTAAATCTAGGATCAACTGAAAAAACTATAGGAACCATCCAAGTTACAGAAGCTCTTCCTAAATTTTCAAAAGCTAAAATTTTATCTGGGGGAACTCCAGAAAGAGGCCAGTTAGCAAGAATTATTAAAGATAAAGTAGGATCTGGAAGCAATAATTTAAACAACGAAAAAAGAGAAAAAATTGGGAGAAAAATATGATTAAGGTTTTTTTAAAATTTAAAGTAATAGCTTTAACTTTACTTTTATCCTTAGGGGTTTATGCAAATAAACCAGTAGTAGGTATAGGAGATATTCAGTCTACAGTGGGAGGTAATCCAGCTTCATTTCTAACTATGTTAGAAACAGCAATTTCTCAAACAAACAAGTTTGAACTTATGGAAAGGTCTAGGATGGATGATATTCTAGGGGAACAAGCATTGAGTGCGGGCGGACTAACAAGAGGTTCAGGTCAGGTAGGTGGCTTAAGTGGTATAGACTATATGATATATGGCTCTATAACTAAACTAGGATCTACAGAAAATGCTATCGCTATAGGTGGTATTGGTAGTGGAAGTCAAAAAGCTGAAATGCAAGTAGACATAAGGGTTGTAGATGTTTCAACTGGCTCAATTAGAATTTCTAAAACTGTTGAGCATTCAGCAACCACTGGAAGTGCCTTTGCTATGGAAGGATTTGCTACAGGTTCTGCTGAAGCTGATCCTCTGGGTGATGTTCAAAGAAAAACAGCTAATTCAATAGCAGCTATGGTTGCAATGGATATATTTCCTATAAAAGTAATTAATGTCTCAAAAGGCCAGGTTTATTTGAACTATGGGACGCCTTCAGTAAAGAATGGTAGATTTTATAAAATAGTAGAATTAGGAGAAGGTTTTATGGATCCTGATACCGGAGAAATGCTTGGTCAAGATGAAACTTATATAGGTACGGTAGAAGTAACAGAAGCCAAATCTAAGTTTTCTATTGGAAAAGTACTAGAAGGAGATATAACAAGGGGTCAGATTGCTGTTAGGATTGATGAAAAGAAAGGTAAAAAAGTAAGGTCTGCAGCAAAAAAACGAGATGCTGCTGCTAAAAAGAAAAGAAGAGCTTTAGAGAAAAAGTGCAAGAAAAAACCTAGTCATCCTGACTGTGAAGCGCTATAAGTTAATTGAAAGAGTTTATATCTAAAGTATTTAATTTTAGGTCATTTCTATTTATTACAATCTTATTGTCCTTAATAGGATTTGTTCAATCTATGGGGAGTTATCTAATTTTTATGGGTTTTCCACTTGAATATATAGAAATTGAATTACCAGAAAATATAAGTTTCTTCTTTTTATTTATTCCTTTCTTATATTGGAGTATTCCGTTGATAGGGCTGTTAATGTGGAAATACCTATTCAAATCTAGTTAATTACAGAGCTTTTGTAATTTAAATACTTTCTATCAATACTACATATAGTAAATCTACAAACCTAAACCACTATATTAAGTTATTCTTTATTCGTATAATATATATTATGTTAAATAATAAATGTTATCTTATATATCTCGTTAGAGTCACTTAGTATCCCCTATTAAATAAAGATATACACGTAGTACAATGCGCCTGACATGAAGCCTTTAGAAGGAATTAAGGTATTAGATTTAACTCATATGCTAGCCGGTCCATATGCTGGAATGGTTTTAGCAGATTTAGGAGCTGAAGTTGTAAAGGTTGAACCCTTAGGAACAGGTGAAATGACAAGAAGTCTTTTAGCTAATGATGCAAATTATTCATTTAAGGGTTTTGGAGCTTATTTTTTAACATTAAATAGAAATAAAAAAAGCCTAACACTGAACCTAAAAGATGATAATGGCCTGCAAGTCTTCCACGATTTAGTTAAGTCTGCTGATGTTGTTCTAAATAACTTCAGTGCAGGAGTAGTACAAAAACTACAAATAGACTACTCAAAATTAAAAAAAGTTAACTCTAAGATAATTACTTGTTCTATTACTGGGTTTGGTGAAACTGGTAAACATGCATCTAGACCAGCATATGATCAAATTGTTCAAGCATACAGTGGAGGAATGTCTATAACTGGCTCAGATGCTTCAAAACCTACTAGAGCAGGCATTCCTATTGGTGACTTAGGTTCTGGTTTATTTAGCGTAATAGGAATACTGTCTGCACTTCTTTCTAGAGAGAGAACTGGTAAAGGACAACATTTAGATTTGTCTTTACTCGACGTGCAAATCTCTTTACTAACATATATGGCTACAATGCAAACTTTATCTGGTATTGACCCAGAACCTATAGGTAATGCTCATTTCGTTCATGTTCCCTATAACAGTTTTACTACAAAAGACGGCTTTGTTGTCATTGCAGTAATAACAGATGCATTTTGGGAAGAATTACTCAGAATAGTTGATATAGATAGTTTACGAAACGAAATATTTAAAAAATCTGAAGGAAGACTAAAGAACCAGAAATTCATAGAACTAGAACTAAATAAGAAGCTATCTACTAAAACTTCTGAGTTTTGGATAAATGCTCTCAATGCTGCAAAAGTTCCTTGCGCTCCTATTAATAGTTTCAGTCAAGCCTTTTCTGATGAACAAGTAATGCATAGAAAAATGCTTATTGATGTTGATCACCCTGACGGAGGAAAAGTAACTATGCCTGGAAATCCTATTAAACTTTCATATACCAATGAAGATTCTTACTCCCCTCCCCCTCACTTAGGTCAACACACTAAAGAGACTCTCATTAGCTGGTGCAAGTACTCTGAGATTAAGATAGAAGAATTGATCAAGAAAAAAGTAATTTCTGTTTAATGCAAAACGATTCTATCCACTAAAAAACTTGAAAAGGCTATAAAAACAATAATTAAAAAAAGTATGAAAAGAAGTTTCCAGAATTTAAATTTTTTATCTTTCATACTGATATTTTGATTAATTAATGCTACTAAGGCAAAATCTATTATATATGGCAAAACAAGACTTAATAGAAATGGATGGAGAGGTTATAGAAACCTTACCTAATACGACCTTTAGGGTTAAATTAGAAAATGATCACGTAGTTACAGCACATATATCAGGTCGAATGCGTAAGAATTACATAAGAATTTTAACGGGAGATAAGGTAAAGGTTGAAATCACGCCTTATGATCTTTCAAAAGGAAGAATAATATTTAGAGAAAGATAAATTAAGATACTTTATCTTTATTTCTTGATGATTCTTTAAACTTTAAAGATAAACTGTCTTCATGTTGGTCTACCAAAACAACACCACCTTTTGAAGAAAATTTACCAAACAGAATTTCTTCAGCTAAAGGTTTCTTTATCTTTTCTTGAATTAACCTTTGCATAGGTCTTGCTCCCATGGTTTTGTCATATCCTTTATCAGCAATCCAGTCTCTAGCTTTATCTGAAACCTCTAATTGAACTCTCTTTTCATCCAGTTGAGCTTGGAGCTCAACAAGAAATTTATCAACTACTGTTTTTATAACTTCAATATCTAAAGGATTAAATGGGATGATCGCATCTAGTCTATTCCTAAATTCAGGAGAAAAGGTCTTTTTAATAATCTCTATACCATCACTAGTATGATCTTGTGTATTAAATCCCATAGAAGCTCTACTCATGTCTTGGGCACCTGCATTTGTAGTCATGATAAAAACTGCATTTCTAAAATCTGCTTTTCTTCCATTATTGTCTGTTAAAGTGCCATGATCCATAACCTGTAAAAGAATATTAAAAACTTCAGGATGTGCTTTCTCTATTTCATCAAGTAGAATTACTGAATGAGGATGTTTAGTAACTGATTCAGTTAACAGCCCTCCTTGATCATAACCTACATAACCTGGTGGTGCCCCTATTAATCTAGAAACTGTATGCCTTTCCATATATTCAGACATATCAAATCGAATAAACTCAATACCCATTATTAGTGCTAATTGTTTTGATACTTCAGTTTTACCTACCCCTGTTGGTCCTGAAAAAAGGAAAGAGCCCACTGGTTTTTCAACTAAACCTAGTCCGGCTCTAGATAATTTAATAGAAGCAGCTAAGCTACTAATGGCTTGATTTTGACCAAAAATAACTCTTTTTAAGTTTTCCTCTAATTTTTCTAATGAAATTTTATCTGAAGACGAAACGGTTTTTTCAGGAATTCTAGCTATAGAGGCTACTATCTTTTCTACATCTATCTGAGATATAGTTTTTTTCCTTTTAGATTTTGGTAATAACTGTTGTTTAGCTCCTGCTTCATCAACAACGTCTATTGCTTTATCAGGAAGGTAACGATCATTAATATAACGTGAAGAAAGCTCAGCAGCTGCTTTAAGGGAATTTTCTGTATACTTAATATTGTGGTGTTTTTCGAATCTTGTTTTTAGTCCTTTAAGTATTTTTATTGTTTCTTCTATAGAAGGCTCCTGAACTTCAATTTTTTGAAATCGTCTAGATAACGCCCTATCTTTTTCAAATATACCTCTATATTCTTTGTATGTTGTTGATCCAACAAATCTTAATCCACTTTTTGCAAGTGCTGGCTTTAAAAGGTTTGAGGCATCCATAACCCCGCCCGAAGTTGCTCCTGCACCTATAATTGTATGAATTTCATCAATAAATAGGACTGATTTTCCACTTTCTTCTAACTCCTTTAGTACAAGCTTTAATCTCTTTTCAAAATCACCTCTATACTTTGTTCCTGCAAGAAGAGCTCCCATATCTAAGGAATATATAGTGCTTTCTTTAACTAACTCTGGAACTTTGTTTTCTGTAATTAGTTTAGCAATTCCTTCTGCAATTGCAGTTTTACCAACACCCGACTCTCCTACTAATAATGGGTTATTTTTACTTCTTCTAGCTAAAATTTGTATGACTCTTTCTACTTCGTCTTTTCTTCCAATAAGAGGATCAATCTTTCCCTCTAAAGCTTCTTGATTTAGGTTTATGGTAAAGGCCTCTAAGGCAGAACTATCTTTTATCTTATCTTGTTTATTTTCTTCAGAAATTTCTTCCTCAAAACTTTCATCGCTCTTACCGTGGCTTATAAAAGAAACTATATCTAATCTAGATATGCCTTCTTGATTTAAAAGAAAAACGCTATGTGATTCTTTTTCACTAAATATAGCTACTAGTAGATTAGCTCCATTAACTTCCTTCTTACCAGAAGATTGGACATGAAAAACCGCTCTTTGAAGGACTCTTTGGAAGCCCAATGTAGGTTGAATCTCTTTATCTTCTTCTTCAGATAAGATTGGTGTATTTTCTTTGATGTGATTTTCTAGGTCACCTTGAAGAGAATCAATGTTTGCTCCACAATAAGTTAAGACCTCAAGAGCATCATTGTTCTTTAAAAGAGTTAAAAACAAATGTTCTACAGTTACAAATTCGTGGTTTTTTTTATGAGCATACTTAAATGCTTCATTTAGATTTTTTTCTAGTTCACTTTCTATCATTATTCATCATCAACTGGTTCGATTTCACTTACTAAAGGATGTTCGTTCTCTCTTGCTAAATTATTAACTTGTGCAGATTTAGTTTCCGCTACTTCTTTTGTAAATATACCGCAAACTCCCTTACCTTGTGTATGCACAGCTAACATAATTTGTGTTGCTTTGTCTCTATCAATACCGAAAATATTTTGTAATACAAAAACAACAAATTCCATAGGTGTGTAATCATCATTATAAATAATAACTCTATATAGAGGAGGTTTCTTAATTTTAGGTTTTGCTGTAGCTACAGCAATTGATGTTCCATCATCATCAAGATCTTTATCCGGACCGAGAAAAATTCTTAATTGTGTAAGCTTTATGAACATTAGTTCATATTATCAACTATTGCCTCTCCAAATTCAGAGCATTTAACTAGACTGGCTCCGCTCATTAAGCGCTCAAAATCATACGTAACTGTTTTAGATTCTATTGTTTTTGCTAATCCTTTAATAATTAGATCCGCAGCTTCTGTCCAACCCATATATCTAAGCATCATTTCAGCTGATAATATAAGTGAACCAGGATTTACTTTATCCAAACCTGTATATTTTGGTGCCGTACCATGGGTTGCTTCAAAAAGAGCAACTTTATCTCCAAGATTAGCTCCTGGAGCTATACCAATGCCCCCTACTTCTGCAGCTAAGGCGTCTGAAATATAATCACCATTTAAATTTAGAGTTGCGATAACACTATATTCATCAGGTCTAGTTAATATTTGTTGAAGAAAAGCATCAGCTATTACATCTTTAATAACAATCTCATTATCTGTTTTAGGATTGATTAATTTATGCCAGGGACCTCCATCTAATTCTTCAGCATTATATTTTTCAGCTGCAAGTTGGTATCCCCAATCTTTAAATGAGCCTTCAGTAAATTTCATAATATTACCTTTATGGACTAGAGTTACAGAACTTCTATCATTATCAATTGCATACTGAATAGCTTTATCAACTAATCTCTGTGTACCTTGTTTAGAAACTGGTTTAACACCTATACCGCAATTTTCTGGGAACCTTATTTTGGTAACGCCCATTTCATCTCTTAAAAAATTAACTATCTTTTTTGCTTCTGGAGAATCTGCTTCCCATTCAATTCCTGCATAAATGTCTTCTGAATTTTCTCTAAAAATTACCATGTCTGTTTTCTCAGGGCTTACTACAGGGCTTGGAACACCTTCAAAGTACCTAATTGGACGTTGACATACATATAGATCTAACTCTTGCCTTAGAGCTACATTTAAAGATCTTATTCCTCCTCCTACTGGAGTAGTTAAAGGACCTTTTATGCCAACAGAATATTCTTCCAAGGCTTGTAAGGTTTCTGGTGGAAGCCAATGTCCATCTCCGTAAACTTCAACAGATTTTTCACCACAATAAATTTCCATCCAAGATATTTCTTTCTTTCCATCGTATGATTTAGTTACAGCACTGTTTACTACAGAAATCATAGCCGGAGTTATATCGCTCCCTATACCATCTCCTTCAATAAAAGGGATGATAGGATTGTCTGGAACTATAATTTTTCCAGATGTATCAAAAGTTATTTTGTTTCCTTTTTCAGGTACCTTTATATGCTTAAATCCCATTTTTAATGCAAAATTTTGTGAGAGGGAGCAGAATTATATAGCATATCTAGTACAAATCTAATCTAATCAATAAAAATGAGTAAAGGAAAGGTGTTGCTAGGATTATCTGGTGGGGTAGATTCATCAGTATCTGGACTATTATTAAAAAATGAAGGCTATGAGGTTACAGCTCTTTTTATGAGAAATTGGGAAGACGATGATGGCTCTCCATATTGCAGCGTTAAAGAAGATTTTATGGATGCTATATTTGTATCTGAGCAATTAAAGATTAATCTAATAGAAGAGAATTTTTCTAAAGAGTATAAAAGAAAAGTATTTGAGTATTTTATTAGTGAACTAGAGGCAGGAAGAACTCCTAATCCAGATATTTTATGTAATAAAGAAATAAAGTTTAAAAAGTTTTTTAATTACGCCATGGATAATGGCTACGACTATATAGCTACAGGTCATTATGTAAGAAACTTTATAAACAAAAAGGAAACTTATCTTTTAAAAGGAAAAGATGAATTAAAAGACCAAAGTTATTTTTTACACTCAATAAGTAATAAGTCTTTATCAAAAACAATATTTCCAGTTGGAGGAGTAAATAAGACTAAAGTAAGAGAAGTTGCTAAAAAAGAGGGCCTAATCACTAGTGAAAAAAAAGACAGTACAGGTATTTGTTTTATTGGCGAAAGACCTTTTCCTGAGTTCCTAATGACTTATTTACCCATCAGTCCAGGTTATATAGAAGATGAAAATGGTAAAAGGATTGGTGAACATAAAGGTCTTCATTTTTACACCTTAGGTCAAAGGCAGGGCTTGGGAATAGGAGGATTAAAAAACTCTGGTAATTTACCATGGTATGTAGCAATCAAAAACTCCAAAGATAATACTCTGGTTGTTGTTCAAGGTCATAACCACCCTCTTCTTATGTCAAATGAGATAAAAACAAAAGATTTAAATTTGATCAATGATATTCAGGAGAAAGAATTTGAAGGAGCAGTTAAGGTTCGATACAGGCAAAAAGATCAAAAATGCATTATTAAAATCTCAGAGGATACACTAAGCATTAAATTTAATGAGCCTCAAAGAGCTGTTACACCTGGACAATCAGCAGTTATTTATAAGGATGATATATGTTTAGGAGGTGGCGAGATAATGGATATAAGTTAAGGAGTTTTATATACCAATCCATTTTTCATTACAAAATCTACCTCTTCTAAAACTCTAATATTCAATAAAGGGTTTCCACTAACAGCAATGATGTCAGCATATTTTCCTGTTGATAGACTTCCTAATTGATCTGACTTTCCTAATAATTTGGCAGCTTCAATTGTAGCTGATTGAATAGCATCCATTTCTGGCATACCTGCTTCTATCATGTGTATAAACTCAGAAGCATTTTTTCCATGTTCTGATACACCTGTATCAGTACCATAGGCAATTTTAACGCCAGCTTGATAGGCTTTGCCAAAAGTAGTTTTTATTTTAGGTCCAATTTCTGTTGCTTTTGGCCTTACTAATTCAGGAAAAAAACCAGGCTCTTTAGCTTTTTCTGCAACCCATAAACCCGCAATGATTGTCGGAACATAATATGTACCCTTCTCTCTCATCAGCTTCATTCCTTCTGAATCCATTAATGTTCCATGTTCTATTGAATGAACACCTGCTTTTACTGCTCGTTTTATACCCTCAGATCCATGGGCATGAGCTGCTACTTTAAAACCATAGTCACCTGCTATTTGTACAATTTGTGATATCTCTTCAATAGTTAACTGTGGATTTTGTCCATTTTTAGCATTACTAAGGACTCCTCCTGTCGCAGTAATTTTAATTAAATCAGCACCCTCCTTATATCTAAACCTAACTGCTTTAGAAGCATCATCAATACTATTTACTATTCCCTTATCAGGTCCGGGGTCACTAGTTAAATTATGGTTTAATGAATTCGTAGAATCTCCATGGCCTCCAGATGATGCTATGGTAGTACCAGAGGAAAAAATTCTTGGGCCTTTAACTGTTCCTTCTAAAATAGCATTTCTTAAACTTATACTCACTCCATCACTGTCACCTAAATTTCTTACTGTTGTAAATCCAGCAAGCAATGTTTTTTCAGCGTTTGCCACTGCTCTAATCGCATAGTCAGCAGAATTAAGACTAATCCTTTCTAAATAAGAATTTTTTGAATATTCTGAGCTTAAATGAACATGCATATCCATTAAACCAGGTAACACTGTATAGGCACTTAGATCTATATATGTATCTTCAGAATTAGGAGTAATATAGCCAGTTTCTATTGCCTTAATCTTGTTGTCTTCAATAAGGATGCTCATTTCTTGAGATGCACTAGAATTTTCTACATCAATTAATAGACCAGCGTGAATCACAGTATTAGCTGATAAGAATTGCCAACTATTAGAAAAAAATATGACTAATATAAATAAGGACTTTTTCATATTAATAGTTTGCTTCTAAGTTAGATATAAGGCAAGTAACATCGTGGATAAGTTATAATCCAGATTTATGAAATAGATAATGAAAATTACTGAACTCTCAGCAATAACCCCTACAGATGGCAGGTATGCTAATCAAGTATCTGATTTACAAGAAATATTCAGTGAGTATGCATTAATTAAATACAGAGTATCTGTAGAAATAAAATGGTTCATCCACTTATCAAATCAGGCTGGAATTAAAGAACTCCCTACATTAAAACCTTCATCAATCAAGTTTTTAAACAATATCATAGAAAAATTTAATTTAACCGAAGCTAATAAAGTAAAGAAAATAGAGAAAAAAATAAATCATGATGTTAAAGCTGTTGAATATTATTTAAAAAAACAATTTCATAATTCAAGAGAGCTAAATTCATTAAGCGAATTTATTCATTTTGGGTGTACATCTGAAGATATTAATAATATTTCTTATGCACTTATGGTTAAAGATGCTTCCAATATAATTACATCAAAAAAATTAAAGGAACTAAATAACTTAATTAAATCTAAAGCTAAGAGATATTCAAATATTTCAATGATTTCCAGAACACACGGTCAGTTAGCAACCCCTACTACTGTTGGTAAAGAGTTTGCTAACTTCTCTTACCGTATAGATGGTGTTGTGGATCAAATTAGCTCTCAAAAACTAAAGGGAAAAATGAACGGAGCAGTAGGTAATTACAATGCCCATATAATTGCTTATCCTAAATTAAATTGGGAAAGAGTTTCAAAAAACTTTGTTAATAAATTAGGTTTAGAGTGGTCTGCTTATACAACCCAAGTTGAGCCCAAAGACCATATGGTAGGCCTATTTCTTAACTTTTTTATCTTAAATAACATACTTATAGATTTATCAAGAGATTTATGGGGATATATTTCTTTGGACTATTTCTCTCAGGAAACATTAAAAGGTGAAGTGGGATCTTCAACTATGCCTCACAAAGTTAACCCAATAGACTTTGAGAATGCTGAAGGGAATTTAGGGATAGCTAATAGTTTATTTCTACATATGTCTTCTAAAATTACAATTTCTAGGTGGCAAAGAGACCTTTCTGATTCAACTACAATGAGAAACATAGGAGCTTGCTTTGCCCACACTCAGATAGCTTTAATTTCATTAACAAAAGGCTTAAATAAAATCGAGGTTAATAAAAAAAAGATAAACTATGATTTAAAAGAATCTTGGGAGGTTTTAACTGAAGCGATACAAACTGTTATGAGAAAACATAGAATTACTGAAGGCTATGAAGAAATGAAAAAAGCATCAAGAGGAAAGAGGATAACTAAAGATGATTTACACTCAATGATTAACGGTTTAGATATACCTAAAACTGAAAAAGAACTCCTTCTAAAAATAACTCCATCTAATTACATAGGATTAGCTAAGAAACTTGCAAAAGAAATTTAACTTCGTAGATAAGTTTTATTGATTTATTATCTGCGTTGTTTAAAATCCTTTCTTTCTTAGAAACTTGTTAAAAATCATAAAAATAATTTTCGGTAATTAACTAATTATGAACAAATATACTGATTTGATTAAAGAATTTGAAGATCTAAAAAAATCTAAAGGACCTATATTGGGTGGAGTAGACCCTGAACATGCAGCAAGAATGAAATTGCAAAATAGGTTTTCTACAGGTCTTGATATTGCTAAATATACTGCAGATATAATGCATAAAGACATGAGGGAGTATGATAAAGATTCCTCAAATTTTACACAATCTTTAGGTTGCTGGCATGGCTTTACGGCACAGCAAATGGTAATGGCAGTAAAAAAATATCAGAAAACAACTTCAAAAAGCTATGTCTATCTAAGTGGATGGATGGTGGCTGGTTTAAGGTCAGCTTTTGGTCCTCTACCAGATCAAAGCATGCATGAAAAGACTACTGTACCCTTATTAATTAATGAAATTTATACTTTCTTAAAACAAGCTGATGCAAGAGAGCTTCAACATTTATTCCTTGAACTAGATGAGATAAGAGAGAAAGGTGGTGATGAGACCAAAATAATAAGTCAAATAGATGCTTACGAAACACATGTAGTTCCAATAATCGCTGACATTGATGCTGGTTTTGGAAATGAAGAGGCTACTTACCTCTTAGCTAAAAAGATGATAGAAGCCGGAGCTTGTTGCATCCAAATTGAAAACCAAGTTTCTGATGCAAAACAATGTGGTCATCAAGCAGGTAAAGTAACGGTACCTCATGAAGATTTTTTATCAAAGATTAATGCAATTAGATATGCTTATCTTGAACTGGGTGTTGAAAATGGACTTATTGTAGCTAGAACAGATTCACTAGGAGCCGGGTTAACTCAAAAAGTTCCTGTTTCAAAAGAACCTGGAGATATTGCAAGTAGATATAACGATTTTCTTGAAACAGAAGCAATTGAAAATATAAATGAACTAACTCAATATGATATTGCTATCCAGCAAGACGGAAAATTAGTTAAGCCAGTAAGGTTAGAGAATGGATTGTATTCATTTAGGGAAGGAACAGGAGTTGATCGGGTAATTCTAGACTGCATTACTAGCCTTGAATCAGGAGCCGATTTGCTATGGATTGAAACAGAGAAACCTAACGTTAAGCAAATAGCAGATATGGTTACTGAAATAAGAAAAGTACATCCAGAAGCTAAGCTCGTCTACAATAATTCTCCCTCTTTTAATTGGACTTTAGCTTTTAGAGAACAGGTTTATGCTGAATGGTCTAAGGAAGGTAAGGATGTTTCTGATTACCCTAATCCTGTCGAAGTACCCAAAGGTTTAATGGATCAAAAATTAGATAAGTCTGAACTAGGTAAAAAAGCTGATGAGCTCATTCAACAATTTCAGAAAGATGCAGCAGCTAAAGCAGGTATCTTCCATCATTTAATAACTTTACCCACTTATCACGAGACAGCTCTAGGCACACATATATTAGCAGAAGGTTATTTTGGAGATAAAGGGATGTTGGCTTACGTTAAAAAAATTCAAAGAAAAGAGATTAGGCGAGATTTAGCTTCAGTTAAACATCAAGATTTAGCAGGCTCTACTATAGGTGATGAACACAAAGAATATTTTTCTGGTGATAACGCATTATTGGCAGGCGGAAAAGATAATACAATGAATCAGTTCTAGATTATTGGCACTTTGCAGGATCTCCACCACAAATCTCACAATCACCTATTTCTCCTAGTGCTTTTAGGCCACCACATGAACCAGCTATAGGCTTCCTTCCAAAAAAGACCCCTATAGACATGACCAAGAAAATTATCAGTAGAATACTGAAAGTTATCAATATTGTTGTCATAATTAAATTTTATAATTAATTAAAACCATTTTGAAGGTTTCAACGATATTTCTCCTTTTTCATCCACAAGGAAGAAAGAGATTAATTGATTAGCATTAGAATATTCCAGCCCCTCCTTTTCGCCCATTACATTTAAAGCTGTAGCTAGAGCATCAGCTTTCATAGCGCTTTTTGATATAACAGATACTGATAGGTGATTATTTTTAATTGGTTTAAATGACTTAGGATCTATGGTGTGTGAAACAATATTACCATTTACATTTAAAAAATTTCTATACTCCCCAGAAGTTGCTATTGAAGAATCTAAATAATCTTTTGAAGACAGTACTACAATGGGAGAGCTTAATAATTTAGGATTTTCTATGGCTATCAGCCAAGGCTCATTATTTTCTTTTTTTCCTTTAAATTTAATTTCTCCTCCTAATTCAATAAAATAAGATTTAACGTATTTGGAATCTAAATAAGATGAAAGCAAATCTATTGCAAACCCTTTTGCTATACCTGACATATCTAAATATACATCTGATGTTCGCTTAATTCTTTTCTTTTCTTTATCAATTTCATATATTGAACAACTAATATCATTACTTAATTTTCTCAAAGACTGGTCATTATTAGTTTCCATTTCTCTTGGTGGACCAAATCCATAATAATTAACAAAATGTCCTAGCCCGATATTGAAAGCTCCATTTGTCTCATCACAAATTTTTTTAGAAAAGCTTGCTACTTTAATGAAATTATTAGAAACATTAACCCATTTACCTATTTCTGATTTATTTAAAATTGATATTGTGGAAGATTCTATATAAGTAGACATCTCATTATTTACAGAGTTTAAAACCTTAAAAATATCAGCTTCCTTTTGATTTCCATCTATCATAATAACCTTATAGGTAGTGCCCATTATCTCGCCTTGATAAGTTGTTGTTCTTTGGCCTTCCCAGGTTAAGAAAATTACTACAGATAATAGAAAAATAAAAAGAGGTAAGAGAAACTTTTGTATCAAAGGAAAAGATAAAATTTATTAACTTCCAAAATCATCAAATTTTATTGCTTCCGGTTCGACCCCTAAATCATCAAGCATTCCAAATACTGCATTCATCATGGGCGGAGGTCCACACATATAGTATTCACAGTCTTCAGGGGCTTCATGATCATTAAGGTAATCATCTAATATAACTTGGTGAATAAATCCAGTGTGCCCTTTCCAGTTATCTTCAGGTTGTGGACTATCAAGCGCAAGAGTCCAATTAAAGTTATCGTACTTATTTGCTAATTCATCATATTCTTCTTTATAAAAAACTTCTTTTAAACTTCGAGCGCCATAATAAAAAGTTATCTTTCTTTTAGTATTAATTCTTAGTAGTTGATCAAAAATATGAGATCTCATCGGAGCCATACCTGCACCACCTCCTATAAAGATCATTTCAGCATTACTTTCATTAGCAAAGAATTCTCCAAATGGACCAAATATAGTTAATTTATCTCCGGGTTTTAAATTAAAAATATAGGAAGTCATCTCACCAGGAGGAAAGTTAGTGCCCGGCGGAGGTAACTCAATTCTTACATTAAACTTCATTATTCCTTTCTCTTCTGGATAATTTGCCATGGAATAGGCTCGAATTACAGGTTCTTTTATTGAAATTGAATTATCCCAAAAATTAAATCTCTCAAGATCTTCGTTATAAATGTGATCTATATTGAAATTCTTAAAATCTATATCACAGGGGGGTATTTCCATTTGCACATAACCTCCTGCTCTGAAGTTTACTTCTTCTCCTTCAGGCAGCCTCAATACTAGCTCTTTTATAAATGTTGCTACATTGTCATTAGAAATAACTTCACATTCCCACTTCCTAGCACCAAAAACTTCATCAGGGACTTGGACTTTTAGATTATCTTTTACTGCAACTTGACACGAAAGTCTCCAGCCCTCTCTTTTTTCTTTGTTAGTGAAATGACTTTCTTCAGTAGGAAGAATAGCTCCGCCGCCTTCTGAGATTAAACATTTACATTGAGCACATGTACCTTTTCCACCACAAGCAGAGGAAAGAAACATATCTTGGCTGGCAAGAGTCTGCAAAAGCTTATCTCCAGCGGAAACAGTTAATGTTCTTTCTGGATCATTATTTAGTTCAATTTGTACATTACCAGTAGCAATTAAAAATTTTCTAGCAAAAAGAATAATTAAGACCATTAAATTAACAGCAACAGTGAAAGCTAGTACTCCTAAAAAAATATCATTCTGCAGTAAATCAGTCATGTTTATAAAATGATTCCTCCAAATGACATAAAGCCAAAACACATTAAACCAACTGTAATAAAAGTTATTCCTAATCCCTGTAGGCCTTCAGGTATATCAGCGTACTTAAGTCTTTCTCTCACACCAGCTAATGCTAATATAGCCAATGCCCATCCAGCACCAGCACCAAATCCATACACTAAACTTTCACTGAAATTATATGTTCTTTCAACCATAAATAATGAAGCCCCTAGAATGGCACAATTAACAGTTATGAGAGGCAAGAAAGAACCTAAAGCATTGTAAAGAAAAGGAACATATTTATCTAAAAACATCTCTAAAATCTGAACAACTGCTGCAATTATTCCAATGTATGTAATCAATCCAACAAACTCTAGGTCAGAGTTAGGAATTCCAATCCAATCAAGAGCTCCTGGTTGAAGAAAATTCATATAGATAAAGTTATTGATAGGAACTGTAATAGTTAAAACAACAATAACAGCCAGTCCTAAACCAGCTGAAGCTTTTATGGTTTTTGATATTGCAAGAAAAGTACACATACCCAAGAAATATGCAAGAGCAATATTTTCTATAAACACAGCTGTAATAAAAAGATTTAGATAATATTCAAACATTTTTAGATTTTTGTACCTGCTTCTTTAGATTCAAGATTGTTTCGAGCAACTTTAAATTCTGGCGATTCAATTTGTTCAATCTTCCAGCTTCGTAATAGCCAAATAAACAATCCAATTATTAAAAAAGAGCTTGATGACAGGACCATATAATTATTCCCCAGATACCATCCTCCATTTTGGGTTAGAATAAGTATTTCATAGCCAAACAGACTACCTGCTCCTAAAAGTTCTCTAAAAGTAGCTACTACTAAAAGAATAAGACTGTAGCCTAGACCATTACCTAGACCGTCTAGAAAACTTAACCAAGGACCATTTTGCATAGCAAAAGCTTCTGCCCTCCCCATAACTATACAATTAGTTACGATTAATCCAACAAATACACCAATAGCCTTGCTAGTTTCATAATCATAAGCCTTAAGAACTTCATCTACTAAAACTACCAGCGAAGCTATTATTGTTATTTGCACAATCATTCTTACATTTGTAGGTATATGATTTCTTATAAGTGAAACTAATAAGTTGGATAGACTAACAACAACCGTAAGAGCTATGCACATTAATAAAGTAGGATATAAACTTGAGGTTACAGCTAGAGCTGAACAAATGCCTAAGATTTGCAAGGCAATAGGATTGTCATTAAAAACAGGATTAAAAAGAACTTCTTTAGCTTTAGACATTTAGTTCATCCTCTTCGTTTATTTCTTGCTTTAATTTATCTAGGAATTTTGAATAACCCATCTCACCAAGCCAAAAAGTAAGCATGTTAGTAACACCCCTACTAGTTATGGTGGCACCAGAAATACCATCTACTTGAAAACCCTTATCCTCAGACCTTAAATTTACTAATCCTTTAACAACCTCTATCTTTACTTCTCCTGTTGAAGAAAAAATCTTCTTGCCCTTCCATTTAGCTTTCCACCTAGGGTTATCAACCTCAGCTCCAAGACCTGGAGTTTCTTTATGAGAAAAATATTCCAATCCTATTATAGTATTTAGGTCTGGTTCTATAGCTAAATATCCATATAGAGTGCCCCAAAGTCCAAGTCCGCGTATAGGTAAAATAATAGCTTCTATTTGATTATCAATTTTATAAAGATAAATTTTAATAAAGTTCTCTCTTCTTTTTAAGGAACTTATGTCTTCTTTTGAAGTTAATAAAATAGAAGTTAATGGATCTTTAGAATAATCTTCAGATTCAAATTTCTTACCATCAAAACTAATTGGGTCTAAAGAATCTTCATAATCTCCAGTTTCGAGATTAACAACACGCTCCTCTATCAATAAAAAGATCTCTTCTATACTCTTGTTATCTGATAAAAGGCCTGCTGAAGATAGAATTTTAGATTGCTGATCTTGCTGTTTTAAAGCTTTTTGCTGATCTCTAAGACCGACAGCAGCAGAAGAAATGACTATCGAACAAACTAGACACAAGACTAATCCTACGATTAAAGTTTTAAATAAAGTATCGTTTTTATTCATATCTAGTTGAAACTCTTAATCTCTTTTTAATATTTGACTCTTTTACATAATGATCAATAAGAGGTGAAAATAGATTAGCAAATAAAATAGCTAACATCATTCCTTCTGGAAAAGCCGGGTTTATTACTCTAATAAGAATAACCATTACTCCAATTAAAAAACCATAGATCCACCTACCTGGGTTTGTATGAGATCCAGTTACAGGTTCTACAGCCATAAAAACTAGGCCAAAAGCATATCCACCAATAACTATATGCCAAAGAAAAGAAACATTGAACATGGGATTGGTATCTGAACCAATTGAATTAAATAAAAGAGAAGTTACCAAGGTCCCTATAAGGACACCAGCAACTATTCTCCACGAAGCAACTCTAGTCCATAAAAGTAAAAGGAGACCTAAAAGAATAAAAAGAGTAGAAGTTTCTCCAGCAGAACCAGGTATAGACCCAATAAAGGCATCAATCCAAGTAAAGCTTTCATTAATACCTGGCATACCTTCTTGAGCTCCAACGCCCAGAATAGTTGGTGAGCTATAACCATCTAATGCAGTCCAAACTGAATCACCTGACCAATAAGTGGGGTAAGCAAAATAAAGGAATACTCTTCCTGTTAAAGCTGGGTTAAGGAAGTTTTTTCCTGTTCCTCCAAATATTTCTTTTCCTATAACAATACCAAAACTTATTCCAACAGCAACTTGCCATAAGGGAACATCTGGTGGACAGCAAAGAGCAAAAAGTATTGTTGTAACAAAAGCACCTTCACTTATCTCATGATTTCGAACAGTAGCAAAAATCATTTCCCATGCTATACCAACTATAAAAGTTACAGCATAGATCGGTAGAAAATAACAGGCTCCAAACCAGAAACAATCAAAAAAACTATCAGGATCGTAATTACAAAAAAGATTAATAAATATGAAATGCCAATCATTAGTGAAGTTTCCGCCGTTATTTGCTGCTCCAGATAAAGCTTGGAACCCAATATTGTACATTCCATATATAGCTGCCGGTATGGTGGCCACCATGACAGTTACCATTACTCTTTGTACATCAGAAGCATCTCTTATATGTAAACTACCAAAGGTTCTTCTGCTTGATGAGTAGAAGAAGTTTTCTATAACATCAAATAAAACCCACCACTTTGCAAATCTTCCGCCAGTTGAAAAATGAGGTTTTAAGTCATCAAAGGTTTTTCTAAGTCTGTCCATCTCTTAACCTTCTATCTCTATAGTATTTAATCTTTCTCTTAATAAGTAACCAAAATCATACTTAGAAGGACACACAAAACTACAAAGAGCTAAATCTTCTTCATCTAGTTCTAAAATCCCAAGTGATTGAAGTTCTTCAGTATCGCCGATGGCTAATTCTCTTAATAATAAGGTTATAAGTAAATTAAAGGGGAATACCTCTTCATAAACTCCAACAGGCAAAATGGCTCTATCAGGTCCATACATCCTGCTTTTAATATCAAACTTCTTGTTTCTTAATAATGAAGTTATAAATAGACCTAGTTTTGAGAATCTTTTAGTTCCCAATAAAGCCCAATCAAACAACTCTCTATCTGTTGAATTTGGCTCTTCAATAGAACAGATTTGATTATGATATCTACCTAAATAGGCGTGCGCACCCAACGCCTCCCTTCCGTTTAATAAAGAACCACTTACTATGCGATTTTCAGATTGAGCAAGTTCTCCTGCACAAATTTCATCAGTGCAAGCACCTATTCTTGTAGTTATTGCTCTAGGGTTTTCTACTTTAGGTCCAGAAAGACCGATAGTCTTATTTGTAGGTATTTTTCCTTCTTTAAAAAGGAATCCAATAGAGATGATGTCAGAATAATCAATATGCCAATTAATATTTTTTAAAGTAGCTGGAGATATAAGATGCATGTGTGTACCAACCAAACCTGAAGGATGAGGGCCACCAAAAATATGAACAAAAAGGTTATTACCTTCCTTAAACTCAAGATTACTGCTGGACTTAATACAAAGGTGAATTGGAGAATTTGATAGAAGTTGAATAGCTTTAAGTCCGAGTTCAAAATTTTCTAAACTATTTAAAATAATAAGTTCAGGATCAATTGATAGAGGATTTGTATCCATGCAATTGATAAAGATAGAACTAGGTTCTGAATCAATTGTGGGTATTTTACTGAAAGGTCTCGTTCTGAAAGAAGTCCATAAACCTGACTTAACTAAGTTTTCTCTAATAGAGTCTTGATTATGATTAGATAAATTATCTGTTTTGATTGAAGAGAATGAGATTTCTTCTTCTTTATCACTAAGTGCTATAACAACTGATTCAAGAGCCCTTTTTGCCCCTCTATTGATAGATTCTACAATTCCTCCACCAGGAGATGAAAAAACAACTCCAGGATTTTTTTTATCTATAAAAAGTGGTTCACCTATTTTTACTTCGTCACCTTCTTTTACAAGCATAGTAGGTTTTAAACCATGATAGTCTTTTCCAATAATGCCCACGGAACGAGGATTTTTAAAGTCAGCAATATTGTGTTCAGGAGAACCAGAAATAGGAATATCTAAACCTTTTTTTATTTTTCTCATTTCCTCTCTAATTTATGAGATGAAATTAATACTCAAGGAGAAGTAAAATCCGCGCGTATTATAGTGTTGAAGAGAGGTATTTACTAGTTAGATTGTTGATAATCAGGATATCTTTTGTAGTTTAAACCTACCATTTCCTTTGCTAATCCTAAAAGCTGAACTGTATAACCAAATTCATTGTCATACCAAACATACAGGATTGCATGGTCTTTATTACATATTGTAGCTGCAGAATCTATAATTCCTGCATATCTATTTCCAACTAAGTCTGAAGAAACAATTTCACTTGAGTTGGTAAAGTCTATTTGATCTTTATATTGGGAATGGAAAGCTATTTGTCTTAAGAAGTTATTAAGATCTTCTCTATTTAAGCTTTTCCCTAGTTTTAATTTTATTATAGCTAGAGAGACATTTGGGGTAGGCACTCTAATTGCATTAGCTGTTAGTTTACCCTCTAATTCAGGCAGAACTTGTCCTACTGCTTTTCCAGCTCCGGTTTCAGTAATAACTAAATTAAGAGCTGCACTTCTTCCTCTTCTTGACTTCCGGTGGAAGTTATCAATTAAGTTTTGGTCGTTTGTATAAGCATGAACAGTCTCTATATGACCTGATTGAATCTTATATTTATCATTTAATACTTTTAAAACTGGAACTATCGCATTAGTAGTACAGGAAGCTGCTCCCAAAATTGTATCTTTTGAATCGAACACATCATTATTTATTCCGTGAACAATATTTTTAATTTTATCTTTTGCGGGAGCGGTTAAGAGCACTTTACTAATGCCTTTACAAGTTAAGTGCTTACTTAATTCCTTTTTATCTCTCCAGACACCTGTGTTGTCTATCAAAAGAGCGTTTTTAATACCATATGAAGAATAATCTATAGAATCTGGTTCATTAGCATAAATTATATTGACTTCACTACCGTTGATAATTAATTTTTGCTCAGCTTCTTCAACTCTAACTGTTCCTTTAAAAGGTCCATGAACTGAATCAGTTCTTAGTAAGTTTGCTCTTTTAATTAGGTCATCTTCTCCTGATTGTCTTACGACTATAGCTCTCAACCTCAAGTTATCCCCTCCTCCTGAATCCTCTACTAGAAGTCTTGTAAGTAGTCTACCTATGCGTCCGAAACCAAATAAAACAACATCTTGAGCAGTTTCAAGTAAAGATCCTTTTTTGCCTATCAAATCTTTAACTGAATTATTTACGAACTCTTCAATTTCCATATCTTTACTATCATAAAGGTAGGCAGCAGCAATAATTCCAATATCAATTTCAGAGGGACCTAATTCCAAAGAACTAAGAGAGGTAATAACTTGATAAGTTTCAAATTCACTAAGTTCATTTTTCTCTGTTTCACGGACAAATCTATGAGATTGCATAATTTCTGATACAGATAAATTAACGAGTAATTTACCATAGAGCATAAGGTGGACATTGTCTCTGTATAGTCTACCTATCATGGGTAGCATTTCTTCAGCAAGAGCTTGCCTGTACTGAAAATCTCCAAATGTATCTAAAGGTAGATTTGATCTTTTTCTTTTATCTGGTTGTTCGGATGGCATATATTTTTATAACTTAGAATATCTCTTTAGATGGTAATCAGTATTTCCAAATATTGTAATAATTGTTGTCAGTCTTTTAAAGAAATGTCCTACATTAAGTTCTTCAGTTACACCCATACCACCATGAAGCTGTACGGCTTGCTGACCTATAAATCTTGCAGCTTTTCCAATTTGATATTTCAGACCAGAGATAGCTTTCTTAGAATCTTCAGAACCTTCCACGCTCTTAATGGTTGCCATATAAAGTAAAGATTTACTTTGCTCATATTCCATAAACATGTCGACCATCCTATGCTGTAAAACTTGGAATTTACCTATAGGTTGACCGAATTGCTCTCTTGTTTTGCAATATTCAACAGTTGTTTTATATAAGACTTCCATTGCACCTACGGCCTCTGCACAAATTGCTAAAGTTGCTTTATCAACTGCATTTTCTAAATAATTAAAGCCATTTCCTTCCTTGCCTAATAAATTATCAGAGGAGACCTTAACATTTTCTAAGGTAATCTCTGATGCCCTTCTTCCATCAACTGTAGGGTAGTCCCTGGAGGATACACCCTCGGTATTGCTATCTATTATCAGCAAAGAAATACCTTCTTCGCTAATTTGGCTGCCTGAAGTCCTTGTAGAAATAATTAATTTATTTGCATTTGGTCCATTCATTACAACTGATTTATATCCGTTTACTACATAATTGCCATCTTTAAGTTTTGCTTCAGTAGTTACATCAGCAAGATTAAATCTACTTTGTGGCTCTGTAAAACCTAAAGCTAAATGTAAATCTCCTGAAATAACTTGTTTTAATAAGTTGCTCTTTTGTTCCTCATTTGCACAATTATCTATAAGGTTTGAACAAAGAATTACAGTTTCTAAAAAGGGTTCAACAACTAGACCTTTACCAAATTCTTCCATAACAATCATGGATTCTAGGGCTGTGCCTCCAAAACCGCCTGATTCTTCTGATAAACAAATACCTAGCCAGCCTAATTCAGCAAAAGTTTTCCAGTTTTCTTCACTAAATCCAACCTCAGACGCTGAAAGAGCTTGTCTTTTTTCCCATTCATACTCTCTTTGAATAAACTGAGCTACCTGACTCTGAATTAGAGTTTGTTCTTCATTAAAATTAAAGTCCATAATTACAGTCCTAATATTGCTTTTGAAATTACATTCCTTTGTATCTCATTACTTCCTCCGTAAATTGATACTTTCCTAAAATTTAAATAATGAGGCATAGCAGCTCCCGCATAATCAGGACCAATAGACTCATTTGAACCCAACTCTGTTTCTGACAAAAAGGGATGAGAATAATAACCTAACATTTCAATAAAAAGTTCGGAAATATTTTGTTGTAGTTCAGTTCCTTTAATCTTTAGAATTGAAGACTCTGCTCCAGGAGATCCCCCTGATGATATTTGAGATAAAGTTCTTAGTTCAGTGAATTCAGTTGCTGTCAGCTCAATTTCAGTTGCTTCTAATTTACTTCTAAAAGTAGGGTCTTCAAGAAGAGTAGTCTCTCCTACTAATAAATTAGAAGAAATTTCTTTTAATCTTTTTAGTTCCCGTTTCAATGCTGCAATACCTGCTATACCTGTTCTCTCATGCATTAATAAAAACTTTGCAATATTCCATCCTTGACCCTCCTCACCTATAAGGTTAGAAGTAGGTACCTCAACATTATCGAAATAAACCATATTAACTTCATGTGAACCATCTATAGTAATTATTGGCTTTACTTCTACTCCCTCTGACCTCATGTCTATTAATAAAAAGCTAATACCTTCTTGTTTTATATTAGTAGTTTCTGTTCTTACTAGGCAAAAAATCCAATCTGCGTGTTGAGCCATGGTTGTCCAAGTTTTTGTTCCATTCACGACATATTTATCACCACTCAGTACTGCTTTAGTTTGTAGAGAAGCTAAATCTGAACCAGAACCTGGTTCTGAGTATCCCTGACACCACCAAACATCACTATTCAAAATTCCTGGAAGGTGATTACTTTTTTGCTCATCCGTACCAAAGGTATAGATCACTGGACCACACATGTTAACGCCAAAAGGAATTAATACAGGTGTATTTGAAGCTGCTAATTCATTTTGAAGGATATATTTTTGTGTAGCCGAAAGATCAGAACCTCCAAACTCTAAGGGCCAGTTAATAGCAAACCAGTTTTTAGAGGCTAATATTTTTTGCCACGAAATGATTTCCTCTTTTTCTAAAGGAAGTCTTCTGTCTTGTTTTTCCTTTATATGTGCAGGGTAATTTGAAGAAAGAAACTCCCTTACTTCGCTTTGAAAACCTAAATCCTCTTCAGAAAATGTTAAATCCATAATAAAACTCAGTCTAGAATAACGGCGTATTATACACTTAGGATTGAACGTTCAATATTAACCTTATATAGAAATGGAAAATAAATTTACTAATTTAAAAGAAGTTGATGATGTCTTAAGTAGTTGGATAAATAATAAAAGACCTAGGTTGATAATAACATCTACCCCTTCTCTGGCAGAGATAGCTTCAATAGAACTGAAAAAGACTGAAAAAAAAATTATTTTATTTCCCCATACTGAAACACTGCCATATGATTTTTTTTCTCCTTCAAAATACATAAAAAGTTCCAGATCAATAGCATTAACGAAGCTTATTTCAAGGGACTGTAATATATTAATTACAT
>TARA_B100000686_G_scaffold55110_1_pt1 | contig 26907 bp, 27 predicted proteins | sample TARA_B100000686 | Tara Oceans TARA_B100000686 (sample SAMEA2622733) | marine metagenome | biome: marine biome (ENVO:00000447); feature: marine epipelagic mixed layer (ENVO:xxxxxxxxx); material: "saline water (ENVO:00002010), including plankton (ENVO:xxxxxxxx)" | depth 150 m | reverse complement strand
CGATTGTTGAACTTCCAGAGGGTGGGGAAGTTCCTGTAAAAAGGGGTAGGGGACGTCCAAAGAAAAATTAAATTGTGTCTGATTTTAAGAACCTAAAATTTTTTCCTAAGTCTGTAAAATATCATTATAAAATTTTTCTTATTCTTTTCTAATTAATGGAAGAGGTTTCCTCTATGTCTTTATTAAATGGCATAAAAGTTATAGATGTAGCGCAGTTTAATGCCGGTCCAATAGTATCTATGTATCTAGCCTTGATGGGTGCTGATGTAATTAAGGTTGAAAGTTTAGATGGAGATGATAGCCGTTCTATAGGACCTTTTTCAAATAATGAGAGCAGCTACTTTATGAGCTTAAACAGAGGGAAAAGATCGATTTCTATTAATTTAAAAACAAGTGATGGAATTGAGCTTTTTAAAAAAATTGTAGAAAAGTCAGATATTTTAATAGAAAATTTTTCACCTGGGGTAATGGAACGTCTTGGTATTGGTTGGGATGTTTTAAAAGGAATAAATAATAGATTGATATACGGTTCAGTTACCGGCTTTTCTAAACACTCTAAACACTCTAAACGCCCTGCATTTGATAGTCTAATTCAAGCAGCTTCCGGATTAGTTAGTGTCACAGGAACAAAAAATGGAGACCTTGTCAGAGTTGGAGTGTCTATAGTTGATATAACAACAGGTTTATACTTATTATCTGCGGTTTTATTAGCTCTATGGAAAAGAGAGAGAGATTCAAAAGGTCGTAAGATAGATGCTTCTATGCTTTCTGCTGCAGTAAATATTTTAGAAAATCCAATTGTGAGACATAGTTTTTCAGGAACTATTCCTGAACCAGAAGGTCTTTCGCACCCTGTTGTTTCTCCGTTTTCTGGCTATAAGACAAAAGATGGAAGAATTTTCATTGCAATTTCTAATACCAAACGATTTGTGTTGCTTATGGATTCTTTAGAACTTGAAGAACTAGCTAATGATCCTAGATTTATAGATAATGAGAGTCGTGTAAAAAACGATGAAGAACTTCGTCACATCCTTGAAAAAATACTCATAGAAAAGACAACATCTGAATGGGAAAAAATACTCGTACCTCTTGGTGTTCCTGTTAGTTCAATTAATAATATTGAAGATGCAAAACGAGAATTTCCCGAAGCATTTGTCAGTGTATTACATTCAAAAGCAGATGTAGGGTTAATGTCAGGGGCACCTTTTATTTTTGAGGAGGAAGATTTTGATTTTTCAAGACCCTCTCCATTATTAGGTGAACATACAAATGAAATCTTAGGAGAATTAAACTTTGATTCTCAGAAGATTAAATTATTGAAATCTCAAAAAATTATAAAAGATTTTTTAGATAGATAGGTCGTTACTTTTTTTGTTCTTTTGGAAATCGCTTTTGCCACTGGACTCTTTGGTGTCTTAGGATGCCGTATAACATAAATCCACATATAGTTACTAAAATTAAAATTACTAAAAAACCAATTGTCATATATTTCTGAAAATTACTATTTTGTGTTATCAAAAAACTTTCTTTATGTGTAGATTTTTTTTCAAAAGTCTCTTGTTGTGAAATTTTATTAAAATTATCATTTACTTCAGGTGTCCAAAGAAACGGAATTGAAAGCATAGAGAAAATGAACACTAAAGGAATAATTAGTTTTGTAACGTATATTTTCAGCAAAATTATCTCTGATTACATTATAAAATTAAATGTTTATAATTTAAAATTATTTTGACTTGTTCAAACACTTACATAATAGATTTATTATAGCATAAAGTTTTTTCCACTGAGGTTAAATAAATGCAAAAGCCTAGAATAGGAATAAGCTGTGATCTAGTGAAGAGAATTTTTCCTGAAAAGCCAACAGAAAGAGAACGGCATGTATTAATGGATGCCTATATATTATCAATAATAAAAAGTGGAGGATTGCCGTTCCTATTACCCTCTATGACTGAATTAAATTTAACGAGTGATTTTATCCAAAGTTTAGACGGAATTTTAGTTTCTGGTGGTGGCCACGATATTGATCCTTTAAATTATGGTGAAGATAGACATGTAAAGTGTGCTCCTCCTAATGTAAAGAGGGAAAATTTTGAAATATCTTTGATTAAGAAAGCAATGGAATTAAATATGCCCATACTTGGGATTTGCGGAGGTATGCAGGCAATAAATGTTGCAGCTGGAGGTACTTTATTCCAAGATATTCCAAGTTTTTTTGATAATCCTCTTCAACATCAACCAGATAAAGAATCTACTTATTCTTTTCACAATATAGAGATTGAATCATCTAAGCTTCAGGAATTTTTTAGTTCTTCTAGCGAACTTGTTAATAGTAGTCATCATCAAAGTTTGAAAGAAATTCCTGAATCATTTCTTATTAATGCTTTTTCTGTTGACGGGGTTATAGAAGGAATAGAAAGTAAAGAAAATTCTTATGTCGTAGGTGTTCAGTGGCATCCAGAATCTCTTTTTTCTTATATGGAAGAGGATTTTCCTCATTCAAAAAAATTATTTTCATCATTTATTAGTTCTTCTCTTATTTACGCAGAAGAAAAACAATAAATTCTTTTAATAGAATAGGAATATAATTTTGAAATTAGGAATTATCGGATTTGCTAGTAGTGGAAAAACAAGTTTGTTTAATGCTTTGACTGAGAGTAAATCTTCGGAAGTAGGTTCTCATTCTTCACGTTCAAGTATAGGAGCCGCGAAGGTTAGAGATGAAAGAATTGATTTTCTTTCGAGTATTTATAATCCTGCAAAGAAGACCTATGCTACAGTTGAATTTGTTGATGTTCCAGAATTGCCGAGTAAAGATTCTGGAAATACTCAAAATTCATTACAATCTTTGCATGGTGTTGATGCACTTATCATTGTTGTCAGAAATTTTGACGATCCTTCTGTTCCGAATCCTAAAAATAGGATCGATCCGAAACTAGATTTTAGTGAAATTGTTAATGACTTAATTCTAAATGATCTTATTGTAGTCGAAAGAAGAGTCGAAAAATTAGAACGCTCGGTTAAAATGAAGAAAGATAGAGATGAAGTTCAGGAATTAGAAGTTTTGCTTAAAATTCAAGTTTTTCTCGAAGAAGGAGAGGTTATATCTAAACTTGATTTAACAGAGGAAGAGAAAAATATTCTTAGGGGTTTTGATCTGCAATCTTCTAAACCTTTTTTGCCAGTGATTAATATTTCAGAAGATCAACTAATTGAATCAAAAGATTCTTTCTTGGAGTTATTTTCTGAGTTTGAAATAGAACCGATTACTTTATGTGTAAAATTAGAAGAAGAACTATCCCAAATGTCAAAAGAAGATCAAGAGTTATTTTTGAGGGACTATAATATAGATTCCCCTGCAAAGGATACGGTTATTAAATCTTCATTTCAACTTTTAGATCTCGATTGTTTTTTGACTGTCGGAGAAGATGAAGTACGTTCATGGCCAATTGTTTCTAATAGTAGTATTTTAAAAGCTGCTGGAACAATACATTCTGATTTAGAAAGAGGATTTATTAGGGCGGAAGTTATTTCTTATAATGATTTTGTGGAATCGGGCTCTATGTCTGTTGCCAGACAAAAAGGTGTTTTAAGATTAGAAGGAAAGAAGTACAAAGTAAACGATGGAGATATAGTAAACATAAGATTTAATGTTTAGGATACTTTTTCTTTTGTCATAATAATTCTTTCTAAAGATTTTTTTTCTGTCTCTGGGTCAAGTTCTAAATTTTCTATTTTTTTACAAAGAAATTGATAGTTTTTTTCATAGTTCTTGAAATTATTGCATATTAGGGTTATATCGGCTCCCGCATTAATGCTCTTAAAAGCGTTTTTTTCGTTTAATGAAATCGCATTCATGTCAAGATCATCCGTTAGAACAATGCCTTTAAAAGATAATTTTTCTCGCAAAAGTTTGGTCATAATCTTTTTTGATTGGCTGGATATGTAATCCGGATCAATTTTTGTATAAATCGTATGACCTACCATGACAGTTAGAACACGCTCATAATTAAAATTCGAGTCGAAAGCTAATTTAAATGGAATAAGTTCTCTTGTAGTTAGCTTTTTTTCAGAAATATCGCATATTGGAAGTTCATAATGTGGATCTACATGAATTTCTCCTATACCTGGAAAATGTTTAGCGCACGCTGCAATCATATTGGACTGATAATAACTTATAATTTTTTTACCTATACTACCGACTTTTTCTGGATTAGACCCTAAGGAGCGATCTCCTATGACTGTACATTTAGGATTAGTGGACAAGTCTAAGACAGGCGACAGATTTAAATTTATTCCTACCTTTTTCATCTGTTTTGCTAGTCTGAAAATAGAATTTTCTATTCTCTTTTCTTCCTTATATTTTGCCAGAGATTGTGCTGATGGAAGAGAGTCGAAATCTGAGGATAGTCTGCTTACACTTCCTCCTTCTTCATCAATTGAAACAAATAGAGGAATCTTCAATCTGCTTTTAAGAGAGGCTTTTTGTAAGTTGTTAATTAAACTAGAAAGTTGAACAAAACTTTTTATATTTCTTCTAAATAATATAATTCCACCAATTTGTCCATTTTCGATTCTTTCTATTAGATATTTAGGTGGAGAAATACCATCGAAACCTATAATAAAATGTTGGCCTGCTTTTTCACTTGTAGTCCAATTTTTTATATCCAATATTTAACTCATAGTCTTAATTGTGAAAGCTTCTGCTAGTTTATATCCTCCTTTTGTCCCATTTTCTTTTGCACGCTTATAATGTCTTTCTTTTGCATTATATTGTTCTCCAATTTGACTCACGTGGCATTTAATAGACTGAATCTTTGTTTCTATTGTTTCTGCAATATCTACAAAAAAATTGGGATTAGTCGAACTTGTATATAGAATGTTGTCTGTATGATGGGCTTTAATGTTCGCATATGTAAGTTCCGGAAGAAAATGATGATCTCTCGCATAAATTAAACCTTTAAAAGTAGCATGACCAACTGCTTGATGGTCTGGATGTTGGTAATGAGGTCTCCAAGGATCATGTGTGACTAAAGTGTCCGGTTGAAAGTGACGAATTAAAAATGCAATTTGATTACGAAATGCTCTTGAATCTTCTAACTCACCATCTCGATTTCTTAGAAATAAGGTTTCTTTCACCCCTAAAATTTCAGAAGCTTGTAATTGTTCTTTTTCTCTTATTTCAGAGATTTGATGTGTTGAATAATCTTCCTTAGTTCCTTTATCTCCATTTGTGCAAATTATAGTTCTGACTGTAGAACCTTCGGATACCCATTTAGCAATACTGCCACCGGCACCAAGTTCAGCATCATCTGGATGTGCCATAATAATCAAGATATTTTTAAACTGTTTGCTATTCAAAACATTCTCCTTCTTTTTATACTAATATTTTTTTCCATACCCTTATTTCAGCTTTTGCTGTATTTTCCCAACTAAAGATTTGAGCACGATTTTTTGCGTATTTCCCCAATTTTTTTGAAAAACTTTTGTTAATCGAAAGATTATTAAGCGTTAATGCATATTCAGAAGTGCTTCCTTCAGGGACTAAGATCCCGGTATGGTTTTGTTTGATAGATTCTGAAATTCCTCCAACTTTATATGCAACAGAAGGCAATCCGCATGAAGCTGCTTCTAATGCAACAAGACAGAATGTTTCATATTTCGAGGGTATTGATAGTAGTTCTACTGCAGAATACCAGTAACTTAATTCGTAATGTGTTCTTGCTCCAATAAAAGAGAAATTGTCATATACGTTTAATTTTTTTGAAAGTGAAAGAATTCTTTCTACTTCTTTTTTTTGAGAAGTTGATTGAAAATCTTTTCCATTAAGACTCTTTAGGTTATTTCTTTTATCGTTTTTTTTCAAAATTCCTCCTATATGAAGGGCATGAAATTTTAATTTAGGATTGATTAATTTAAGAAAACTTAAGGAATGTATATAAAGATCTAGTCCCTTTACAGGGTCTATTCTCCCAACGCTTAAGAAGTATATAGTGTCATTTTTCAATCCCAGCGTTGTCTTTGCGCCTTTTTTTTCTTTGAAAGAATAGGGGTTAACTCCGCATGGAATAATATGAATCTTTTTAGATCTGATAGCGTAATCTTCGATTATTGTTTTTTTCTCGTTTTTAGAGGAAACAATTATTGCATCACAAAATTCGCATAGTTTTTGTTCAGTTCTTATTCTATTATTGTTTTCCGAAAGTGTATAACTATGGAGAACATTTTTTTTTTGTTGACCTAATGTATGAAATCGTATGATTAGAGGGATTTTCCATTTCTCACATAATTTTTTTCCTATAACTCCGGACAGCCAATAATGTGAGATTGCTAAGTTATAATTATTGCTTTCTTCTTTAGAAAATAAAAAAATTTGTTTAGTGAAAAGGTTTAAATAGTTTGTAAGTTTATTTTTTCTTACTTCATTTTGAGGACCTGCGAGGATTCGGATTATTCTGGAATTTTTATCTAGAGATTGCTTTCTTTCTAAGCGAGTATTTTGAGATCTTGTGAAAATATCAATTTTATATCCTAACTTTGAGAAAGACTTTGTTACTTCAGAAATATAGACGTTCATTCCACCTGAAGTGTCTCCACCAAGTGAACTAAATGGGTCTGTATGGTATGAGATTAAAGCAATCTTTTTTGACATTTTTATTTATCAATTTGTTTTTGGAATTATTATCGACCAAATGTTTGTTTCCAGAGAACCAAAATCATATTTATATGATTCATTTCCGCGTAACATGTCAAAATGAGTCATTTTTTCTTCTATAGCTTCATGGATATTATGCGCTAAAAGGACAAGTCCACCACTAAATTCAGGTGTATTTGAGTCATATCCAGAGTTATAAAGGTAAACTTTCTTATTAAAGATAAATGAAAGTGTAGATGCGATTGGATAATTATCTAGTCTAAGAAATGATAATCGCAACATATTTTTTTCGGACATTCTTTTTGCCATTTCAAAGAAAAATCCTTTTCTTTTATCATTCCAAAACTCAGCTTTTTCCGGTTGGCTCATCGAATGTAAGGAGATAAAGAATTCCATGTCGTTTTCTAAATTGTCCTTTGACTCATAGAAATCAATATTTTGGTCAGTTTCTACTTTCCTGATTTTTCTAAGTAGATTTTTTTTGAATCGTGGTTCTAAGCTTTCTAAGAATAAATCCCAAGTATCTGAAAGTTTAATTATCGGACAAACTTCTTCTTTTATTAATTCTAAGTTATCTCCAACTATTTTCTTTAAAATTTTTAATGTAGGAGACCCATCTGGAATGCCTCGAAATTTAATTTGTTTCCATGGAAGGTCAGAATTTTTGAGATATTTAAGGAATAATTCGAGACAAATTTCTTCAAATTCATTTTTTATAATTACGTCTAAATAATCAGATAAGTCTTTTCCTCCGATAAGACGTAAAGTTCCGCTTTTTTCCAATTCCAGGGGAAAGATTCCAATAAGGTTCTGATTATTATCTCTAATTGCAAATATTTTTAATTTGCCTTCTCCAAATTCTCTCCACCAAGAGAATTGCCATTCTGGTTCGTAAAATGGATGTGGAGTATTCATTAATTTTACTAATTTTGACCATTCACTAGAAAGTATTAAAAATGCGTTTTCTGTTTGATGAACTTCAATTGTGAATGATTTTTTATTTGAATTTATCGTAGATACTTGATTGTTCGAAATATTTTTTGACAAGATTTTTCCTATTTTTTCAAAAGAGACTTATAGATTTTCTATTTAATTTTTATGAATTTTGCAGAGTTATGATTTTCAGTAGGGTCACTTAATTTTTTATTAGAAAAAAATAAAAAACGTTTGTAATAAAGAGTTTGAAATTGTTCAAAGCCAACTTTTGAAACGCCTTTGCGTGAAGCTGTATTCTTATGTTCTACAAAGATTAAGGATCTTTTCAACTCTTCTTTTTCTGCAGTTTCTAAAGCCAATTTTAAAACGGCAGGGTATAGATTATTTCCTCTCCATTTTTCAATGGTGAATGCATCGTATAAGTATGCTTCGTCTACAGAAGGTTTGACTGCCATATTGATTTCGTCAACACCAACACTACCTCTAGATGACCATATGTAACTTGTTACTCTCTCGTTGATGAGTGCTACATAACATTTTTCGCCGCGATCGAACCGAGGGTCTATAATTCTCTTTTCCTGTACCTCATATATAAGTTCATTTTGGGGCGAGTTTCTATCAAGAATTATAGTATTTGATTTTATTTTGGATTCAAACTTTGGAATTTTAGCAGGATGAATAAAATCATATAAACAAAGTTCAACGTTAGATTTTAGTATTGTATTTAAAATATTCAATTAATAATTTCCTTATTTATACTCTCTAATCTGTCCAAATATGGTTCCATTAAATGAGAAAACTTTTTATATTCTTCTAAATTGTAAAAATGATTTCGTACGAATTTTACAGTGTTTGGGATATAAGATAAATATCTAGAATTGTCTTTTTCAGTTCTCTGAAAAGCAAATGTTCCAATGGCTTTAATGTTTCTTTGTAGAGCAGTTTCGAATAATGCATTTAAGAATACTTCTTTTGATTGAAAATAAATTCTTCCTCTACTCATCCAAAAATCGTTTATTAACTTTTTCTTTAATTTATCTGTTATAGATACATAACTGTCATAAATTAGAGAAGCTAGATCGTAAGTGATAGGACCTTTTCGTGCATCTTGAAAATCTAACATTACGATATTAGTTCCTTCCTTAAAAATTAAATTTCTGCTGTGGTAGTCCCTATGAGTCAAAGAATAAGGAATTTTAGAAATTGAAGAAGAAAGATAAGAAAAGAATTCGTTAAATTCATCATTGTTTGTTTTTATATTTAATAGCTTATTGAAAGCAAACTTTTCAGCATGTTTTAATTCTTTGTAGAAAAAATCGTCTGAAAAACTCTCTAAACACATACTCTTGTCACAGCTAGTTTCATAATTAGACTGTAATTTTGAAATTAGATAAACGCTTTCATTATAATAATCTTCTACCTTAGGATGATTTTCAATCATAAATTTTTCTAATAAATCATCACCACAGTCCTCTAGTAAAATAATTCCATTTGAAGAATCACATTCGTATATTTTTGGAACAGGCAAACTGAGTTTGTTGAAATATTTTGAAATTTTTAAAAATAATGACTCTTCTTCTCGGAAAGGTGTTTTATACACCATGGCAATAGAGTTTTTTGAAGTTTGATTTTCATGTTGAATTCTAAAATATTTTCTGTTTGATGCGTCCCCTTGTATACTAGAAATATTACAAATATCTTCAGGGTAAATGTTTTTTATAAATTCATTTACTAAATCGGTCACTTTACAAGACATATTAAACTCATTATTAACTTTTGATATCTAAAAGGGATAATTTTTTAAGGACTTCATCGTAAGACTGATTTTCTTTCTTCTTAATTTCATATGTTAACTGCCCCGTATATTTAAATCTTTTTAGAATATGTTGAAATTTTTCCCAATTAATTTTTCCTTCTTTTGGTGGAAGATGTAAATCATCTTTGCCATCATTGTCATGAAGATGAAAATTAATACAATCCGGTAACATACTTTCTATTGAATCTAAGTATCTTTCTTTTTCTGTTATAAGTGCATGACCAGTATCAATACAGTTTCTGATGTTAGTGTTTCCTAACGTTTTAATAAAATTTGATATTTTTTCTGCCTTACCGAGTATTGATGGAATATTTTCTAGAGCAATTTTTATTCCTAATTTTTCTGTTAGTTTAATAATTCTTTCTAGGCTAAATTCTAGATATTCATAACTATCATTAATGCCTTTATTAGAAGGAGCAGAGGGGTGAATAATAATTCTTTTTGAATCAAAATTTTCTAAACTATTAATTGCAATTTTAATAAATTCAATGCTCTTTTTTCTTTTTTCTAAATTAGGGCAGGAAATAGATAGCCATTCTCCTTTTCTTGCTTCTGATAGATTGAAGTAAAATGGAGCATGAATACTCACAATGTCTAATGAGAGAGATTTTACCCAATTTTCTAATTTTTTTACAAAAAATTTATTTGTGAAGTCTAAATGCGGCTTCATTGCCCATAATTCAATTTGATTAAAACCTGCTTTTTTTATTTTTTCTAGATGATCAAAGGTAAGAATTTCGTAGGCAAATAAATGTGTAGAAATTGCAGTATTTGGAAACAAGATTGATTAAATTCCTATTATTTTTTAAATTTACTATAAATAATTGAGTTCTTCTAATCTAGTTTGATGTTTGACATTATAACACTTCCATACTTATAGTTACCTACTATCATACCAAATAAAATTAATTGTATTTGTATAAATAAGCGGCTTTTTAAAAATTTTTGTCTTGTATTTCATTTTTAGACATTTTAATTTACCAATATTGAAATGAAGAATACTTAATATGGAGGGTAGTTCTGATGGTTGATGAATTAAGCAAACAAGGTATGCCAATGGATTTCCTGCAAAAAGAGCATTACCAGTCACCACGTCGTGTATTCAGTCAAACAGGAAGTGATTGGCAAAGAAGAGTTGATTTTAATCAAATGCGTATAGATAGGCTAGAACGTGCAAAAGCTATGATGGAAAAGCATGATATGGACGCTATTATAATGTATAAGGGAGAAAATATTCGTTATACGGCTTCCGTATTCCAAGGTAATTGGAAAAATAATATTTTCATTAGATATGCAGTTTTGTGTAGAGGTGCGGAAACTCCAGTCCTTTTTGAAACCGCAGGTTCCGATTACGAATGTGCAAAAATAGATGCCCCTTGGCTTAAAGGGAACATTCGTCCTGCTATCACATGGAAATGGTCTGAAACTGCTGAACAAATGATGGTTAATCGTATGGCAGATTCAGTGATAGATGTTCTAAAAGAAAATAATATTCCTTTAAATGGACGTATTGGAATAGATATTATGGATATGCAAGCATACAGCGCATTTACCGAAAAAGGCGTGAATCTCGTTAATGCATGGCCTGCAATGAGTGAAGCTAGAGTAATTAAAACTCCTGAAGAAATAGAATGTTTAAAGATAAGTTCTACTATTGGCGATACTTGCATGTGGAAAATCAAAAACGAATGGTTGAAACCAGGAATTCGTGAATGTGATTTAACTGCGTGGGTTAATAATTTGCTTTACGAAGAAGGTTTTGATTTCGTGTATGACATTATTGTTGCTTCTGGTGGTAATACTAGTCCTTATCGTCGTTGGCACACAGATAAAATGATAAGAGATGGCGATCTTGTTATCGTTGATATTAATGCTATTGGGCCTGGTGGATATTTTGTTGATTATGTCCGGTGTTTTAAGTGTGGGGGAGATTTTACTAAGAAAGAGCAAGAACTCTATAGAGAAGTTTACGATACAATGTATGCAGGTTTGGTTAATCTTGTTCCTGGAAAAACTTCAAAAGATGTTGCTTCACAATTCCCAGAATACGCAGATGATAAATATGGGACTGTTACATTACAGCAATTTGCGCATTCTATTGGTCTTGATCTTTATGAAGGTATGTGGATAAGTCGCGCTTATAGTTTAGATTATCCCGTAGAAATTAAGGAAGGCATGTATTTTGCTATTGAAACTTTTGCAGGTCATCCTGGTCTTCCACAAACAGTACGTCTAGAAGAAAATGTTCTTGTTGGTCCAGATGGTCCTATAATATTCACAGGAGCATCACATTATGATGAGTGCATTAAAGATTCTCCTTACTTTGATTTTTCATCAAAGTCTAGGGGAGAACCTCGTTTTGAGTTGCCAAGTTAATTAGCTTATTTTGTTCTCCTCTTTTTCTTTTTAGAACTAGAGGAGAACACTTTTTTAATTTCTGTTTTTTTTAAAAAATGACATATAGGAGAATTTTGAGATGAGCGAACCGTGGAACAATGATATGTGGTTCACAAGTCCTTGGAATTTTGAAGATGAAGTAAAAAAGGATATAACCTTTGATTCTAGTCCTAAGATTCATGATGTTACTCTTCGTGACGGGGAGCAGCAGGCTGGTGTCATGTTTAATAAAGATGAAAAAATTAGAATTGCTGAATCTCTTGCCGAAGTTGGGGTTCACAGGATTGAAGCAGGTATGCCTGTTGTCTCAAAATCAGACGAGCAAGCAATAATTGAAATTGTTAAAAGGCTTGAGGGGTCTAATACTGAAGTTTTCAGTTTTGCCCGATGTATGGCAGATGACGTAAAACGTTCAGCAGATACAGGTGTTAAAGGAATCATAATGGAAGTTCCAAGTTCAACTCATATGATTGAGCGGGCATATAGATGGGAGTTAGATAAAGCTATAGAAACTTCAGTAAAAGCTACACAAGTAGCAAAAGAATGTGGTCTTTATACGGTTTTCTTCCCAATTGATTTTTCTAGGGCGCCCATAGATTGGGTCCTTGGATTGCTCAAAAAAGTAGCATCAGAAGGACATATGGATGCGTTGGCTATAGTTGATACTTTAGGTGTTCTTAATCCTCACACAGTACCTTATGTTATAAAAAAAATGCGTGAAGTTTTTCCAAACGAACCATTTGAACCTCATTTTCATGATGACTTTGGCATGGGTGTTGCAAATACATTGATGGCAATGGCAGAAGGATGTCAAATGGCTCATACATCAGTAAGTGGCCTTGGTGAAAGAGCAGGAAATTGCGCTTATGAAGAACTTGCTCTTGCAATGAAGACTATGTATGACGTTGATATGGGTCTTAAAACCGAAAGATTTACTGAGGTTTCAAGACTTGTTCAGGAGTTAGCTCAGATAAGTCTTGCGCCAAACCGATGCGTAGTAGGAGAAAATTTATATGATATTGAGAGTGGAATCATTGTTAGTTGGTTAAGGAATTGTGGAAAGGAATTTCCTACTGAATTGGTTCCTTTTAGAGCAGAATTAGTTGGTCAGAGTGAACCTAAACCAGTAATTGGAAAAGGTAGTGGTATTGATTCTATTAACTGGTTTTTAGATCAACTTGGGATAACCGCATCTGAAGAAGAAAAAATGGCTCTTTTGAATGATGTGAAAGATAAGTCACTTGATTTGCATAGACTCTTGTCTCTTGATGAATTTAAAGAACTTGCAGGTGAAAATTAAAGTTTTTTAGATCACATTTTAGCTGTGATGGGAAAAATTTCCCTTCACAGCTATTTGATTTATAGGTCATTTTTCCCTTTTTTAAAAAATTTTTAATTTTGAGGATTTTTATGAGGGCTGCATTACTCGAAAGCAATAAAAAAATTATCGTTGGATCTCAACCTGATCCTGTTATTCCAAATGATCATGTTTTAGTTTCAGTTACATCATCTGCCATTTGCGGGACTGATGTCTCCATTTGGGCAGGAAAAATGCCTGCTAACATTCCTTTAATACCAGGTCATGAGTGTACAGGGACCGTAGAAAGTATTGGTTCTGATGTTTCCCGTTTAAAGTTAGGTGATAAAGTTGTTTTAAATCCACTTTCGAGTTGCAGTTCATGTTTTTATTGTGTCAGAGGTTTAACAAACTTATGTCTAAATGGTGGATTGCGTGGAAGAGAAGTTCCTGGCACTTTTGCTGAATTTATTTCGGTCAAAGAAACGGAAGCTTTTGCATTTCCAGATAGTGTGAGTTTTGAAGCAGCAACAAATTTTGTTGGTCTTTACACAGTAGTATATTCTCAAAGGAAAGCTCCTTATATTCCAGGAGGAACAGTTGTTGTTTTAGGTCAAGGCAGTAGTGGATTGCTTCATACACAACTTGCCAAGATTTCAGGTGCGGAAAAAGTGATCGCAATAACTAGAAGTCAATGGAAGCTTGAAGTTGCAAAAAAGCTCGGCGCTGATGAAATCATTCCTGCTGGTGAAGTAGATCCTGTCAAATCTGTACTTGAACTTACAAATGGATTAGGTGCCGATGTAGTTATTGAGACTGCTGGAGTTGAAGAAACTATGTTACAAGCTTATGAAATGGTTCGTCCTGGTGGAGCAATTCTTCAATTTGGTATTGGTCCTGAAAAGATAAAAAACATTCCTGGACAATCATATTATTTTAAAGATATCACTGTTATAGGTTCTAGAGCTGGATTGCCAGAGGATTTCGAACGTTCTATTAAGCTTGTTTCATCTGGAAAGATTGATCTAGAGCCTTTAGTCACTCATCATTTTCCGTTAGAAGAAATTCAAAAAGGTTTTGAATTTATAGATGATGGAGGTGATGGGGGTACATTGCGTGCCGTCATACAAGTTTCATCTTAAACAGTTAAAATTCTAGGAGCACAAATGAATTTAGAGTACCCACTAGTTCATATTGATGATGTGTCTCCTGAAAAATTAAATTTATCAGAGGGATGGCCTGAAGCAGAGTGTCGGATAGTACTAGACAAAAAACATGGATGTTCTTCGACAATTTATTACTCCATTTTAGCCCCTAAAGCAGTACATAAAAAACATAAACATAGTGAGTGTGATGAAATGTACTATGTTGTTAATGGTCATGCATTAGCGGGAGTAGGTTCCGATAGAGTAGAAATATTTTCTGGACATTATCATTTTATCCCAAAAGGTGTTGAACACTGGCTTGTTAATTTAAATAGAAATGAACCTCTTGTACTTATTGGAATTTATGATCGTTGTCCTTCTTTTGAACTAACAGGATATGAATTCTTAGGTGATATTTCTAATAATGATATGGATATATCATCAAGAACTTTAAATTCTAAAATTCTAAAATATCACCTTATACATGATGATTCTGTCCCTCTTGTAAAAGTTTCACGTAAAGAGGGATGGACACAAGATTATTTTTGCGAACCAATTAATAGAAGTCATGGAGCAGAAACATGTTGGATGTATGGGTTTTTTGGTCCTAAGACGATTCATATGAAACACAAACACAAATTTTGTGAAGAGATTTGTTATGCGTTAAGGGGAAGCGGATTTGCGGGTGTGGGAAATGATCGTGTGAATTTCAATGAAGGGCACTTTCATTATATTCCAGCAAATACAGAACATTGGCTTGCAAATTTAAGTGAGGATCAAGTACTTATTGCTCCTGGTTTTTATGTTGGAGTTGGAGGCCTTGATGAATCAGGTTTCGAGTATATTGGCCCGGTAACAGATGCGGATCTGAAATTAAAAAAATAAAAAGAATATTTCAAAAAGGGGAAATTATGACTCTTATGTATCCATTAGTTCATGTAGATGACATTCCTATCGAAAAAATGGAAAAAAAAGAAGGTTGGGCTATCTCTGAATTTCGTTTACCAATATCTGGAGATAATGGCAGTTCTACAACGGTTTTTCATTCTATTTTTAGACCGGGTTCTACTCACGCTAAACATTTACACACAAATTGTGAGGAAATAGCTGTTTATTTAAAGGGCTATGGAGTTGTTGGGCAAGGAGATGACCGCGCTGAGGTTAAGCAAGGTCATTGTAGGTTAATGCCAAAGGGGTCAACACATTTTTTCTATAATGAAACTAAAGACGAAGAAGCAATAGTTGTTGGTTTTTATTTGGATGCAAAAAGTGTGGAAGATACTGGATATAAATTTTGTGGGCAAGTAACAGAAGAAGATCTTAGTATGCAGAGACAGGGATTAACAGAGGGAATTCTAGTACATCTAGATGATGTCATTCCTGAGAAAATGGATGAGGGAGAGGGTTGGTCTATTAGTGACTTTCGTCTTCCTATAGGAAAACATAATGGAAGTTCTACTACTCTTTTCAGGGCAAGTTTCCAACCAGGAGCAGTTCATAAAAAACATCTGCATGAGAATTGCGAGGAGATATATTATATAATAAGCGGTCATGGACTTGCAGGAGCAGGTCCCGACAGAGTCGAGGTTCGCGGTGGACATTTTCATTATATACCGAAAGGTGTAGAGCATTTTCTATACAATCTAAGTGACACAGAATCAATAGAAGCTATCGGTATATATATTGGTTCTGGAAGTGTCGAAGATACTGGGTATCGTTATCTTGGTGATGTTCATGAAGATGACCTGAAAATTTTAAATTAAATAGTCCTTTAAAAAATACTTTCAAACGATTGGGTTTTTTATGAAAGCTATTGTTTGCTTAGAACCTAATAAGTACGAACTTAGAACTGATATACCAATTCCTGAAATTGCTCAAGGAGAGGTTCTTTGTAAAGTTAATTCAGTAGCTATTTGTGGGACTGATCTCGGAATAATTTCTGGTAAATTTTATCCTATGTGGCCGCCTGAATGGCCTTTCATAATTGGTCACGAATGGTCTGGGACAGTTGATAAAGTAGGATATGGAGTAACAGAATTTAAGTCTGGTGATAGAGTTGCTGGGTCTTCAGCTGTAGGTTGTTCTCAATGTAGAAACTGTATGATTGGAAAATATAATCTCTGCCTAAATTATGGAAATAAAGAGTCAGGTCATAGACAATACGGCATGACTGCGCAGGGAGCATATGCAGAGTATATAAATGTTAATCCACGTTCTTTAGTGAAAATTCCTGAAGAAATTAATTTTAAAGAAGCAGCACTTCTCGATACAGCAGGTATAGCTCTTCATATTGCAAAAAGAGGATCAATTAGTGCAGGGGATACCGTCGTTGTGATCGGACCTGGAGCTATAGGGTCTATTGCATATCAGTGTGCAAAGGCTTTAGGCGCGGGAAGAGTGATAGTGGTTGGTAGAGGTCATCGTCTCCAAAAAGCTGAGGAATTAGGCTATGAAATCATCGATTACGAAAAGGCTAATCCTGTTGATAAGATAAAAATTAAAACCGAAGGTCAAGGACCAGATGTAGTTCTTGAATGTGCTGGAACAGTCGTTGCTATCCGTCAGGCTATTGAAATGATTAAAAAAGGCGGGAGAGTTGTCATAGGAGGCATTCCATCAGAAGAAGCTTCACTTCCTTTAAATAGATTTGTATTGGATGAAATTGATGTAGTTGGGTCTCGTGCAGCTCCTAATGCACTTCCAGAAGTTTTATCGCTTTATAAGTCTGGTGCTCTTAAATTAGATACTTTAATAACGCATAAATATGATATAAATAATTTTTCTGATGCTCTTAAAACATTTGAAAAAAAATTAGATGGTGCCCTGAAAGTAATTGTAGAACCTTAGGGTAATATCTTGTTTTTCGACCTAATATTTCAAACTTGCTATTTGTTTATAACTTGTATACCTTAGAGCGGTAATTATTTTTTGGTGCTTGTTTCATTACAATAAGACTTTTTATTTCTGAGACGAATTAGAGGGGATCTTTTAGATATGCAAATTACTGATGCGGCTTTGGAAAAAGTTAAAGAAGTAATGGAGAATAATGGTGGTGGATTTGCTGGTATTCTTATTAGTTTTGAAGGTGGTTATAGGTTAGATTTAGTGAAAGAAGGTGATGAGAGCCAGTATACTAAAATTGAGAATGACCATATAGGTGTTTTTGCAATGCAGGAACATGTAACGAGAGCAGAGAGGGCAAACGTAGATTTCATAAGTGACGGTCCTACTAGCGGATTTAAAGTTACTCGCGATATGCCTGAATCAGAATCTTCCTTAATGTCACAAATACAAGAAATAATAGACACCGAAATTAATCCTGCTGTTGCATCTCATGGAGGTTCAATCAATCTTCTTGACGTTGAAGAAAAACGTGTTTTTATACAAATGGGTGGTGGTTGTGCAGGTTGTGGTATGGCAGATGTGACGTTAAAAACTGGAGTTTTAGCAAGGCTTCAACAATTAGACCCAGATATTGAAGTTGTGGATACTACTGATCATGCTTCAGGAGAAAATCCATACTATACACCGAGTAAAAAATAAATTATTTTTCTACTGGTTTTTCGATGTTGAATTTCAGTTTTTCATGTGCTTCTTTTAAAATTTTTATCGTATCCTCGGATTTCTCTGAGTTTGCAAAGATGAATCCGAGGTATCTATCTCCCTCAGGAAGTTGAACAACTTTTTCTCCTAAAGGAATAGTAATTTCTATTTCTTCTATACCTTTTATTTGTAATCCTTCTTCTTTGCCTTTTACACCATTGAGTATTCCAGATTGTGGTATAGGTATCATCATTACTCCTGAAGAAGAAGAAATAGGCATAATATTTGGTATTTTTTCGCCCATTATGTGACTAAGTATAATATTTTCAAGTGAAATTCCATCTAAAAACTTTATAGTTCTTGAACACTTACCTCCAATTGTTCTGCTTGCAATATCAATGATCCAAGGATTCCCATTACAGTCTACTCTTAATTCTGCATGAATTGGTCCATTTGAAAGTTGAATCGCATTTGAAGCATTCTTAGTTTCTTTTAATATTTTTTTTTGTATGGATTGGGGAAGTCTAGAAGGTGTGACATAGATAGTCTCCTCAAAGAACGGTCCTTGCATTGGTTCGGGTTTGTCAAAAATAGTTATAGGAACAAACTCTCTATTTACAATAATTCCTTCTACGGCAACTTCTATTCCATCAATGTATTCTTCTACTAGGATCATTTTTCCTTCATCTTTTCCGCGAATTAATAATTCTGGTTCATCTAAAATATTTTTAATTCTAAAATATGCGTCCTTAAATTCTTCTTTATTATTTGCTCTTATTACACCTCGACTCCCTGATAGAAAAGTAGGTTTCATTACACAGGGAAATGATATAGATTTTGAAATTAAATCTGGATTTTCTTCAGAAGATATTAGTTTGAATTCTGGATTTCTCAGTCCCTCTTCAGATAAAATTTTTCTGAGTTCATACTTACTTCGTGTAGCACTGACCGATTCTACAGAATTACAAATAAGTCCTAATGAATTTGCGACCATAGATCCTAGAATTAAAGTTTCTTCATCGACTGCTAGTACTCCCTGTATTGGGAATTTTTCTACATGTTGTATAGTCTTTTCTAGACTCTGATTGTTTTTAGAATAATCTAAAGTAATAGAACTTCCAGGGTTTAAATGAGCTAAAATGTCTGGTTGATTTGTTCCAATAATAAGATTAATTGAAAGTTTTTTGGAAGCATCTATGTAAGCACTAGCTCTATAGGTTGAAGTAGTCATGAGTAAAAGTAAATTTTTTTCTTTCATTAGCTTGCGTACCATCCACCATCTACAAGAATTGAAGTTCCAGTAATTAAATTACTTGCTTCTGATGAAAGAAAAATACATGGACCTATGAGTTCTTCCATTTTCCCAAATCTTCCCATAGGTGTCCGTTTGCAAATCGCATCGTAAACTAGGTCGTCTTCCTTAAGAACACTAGTTAATGGAGTTTCAATAAAGGTAGGACATATAGCGTTAACTTGTATATTGTCTTCAGCCCAGTCTACAGCAAAAGAACGTGTAAGTGATATAACGCCTCCTTTACTTGAAGCATAGGGTGCGTAGGTTTGTTTATTCGGATTACGAAAAACAGACCATCCCATCAAAGAAGCAATATTTATTACTTTTCCTCCATTATACTTTTTCATTTCTTTACCAGCTTCTCTGGTCATGAAAAAATAACTTTTTAGATTTAAATCGAGAACTTTGTCCCAATCTTCTTCAGTGACTTCATTTACTGTTTTTCTTATATTGGTTCCTGCATTATTAACTAAAATATCTAATCCACCCAAATTCTTTGAACACTCTAATATAATTTCTTTACAGGTTGAAATATCAGTAATATCTGACTCAACAAAGACACATTTTTTACCTAGTTTTTGAATGTCCTCCTTAATTTCTGTACTGTTAGAAATATTAATATCTGTTATAGCAATATCTGCACCCGCACTTGCAAGCCCTATTGCTATAGTTTTACCTATTCCTCTTCCACCTCCGGTAACAAGTGCTTTTTTTCCATTCAAATCAAATAAATAGTGGATCATTTTTTCCCCTGTTAAAAAGATTGAAGAAAGAAGTTAATTTCAAAAATTATCTAAACAAACGATGACTTATTTGTTGCTAAAAGCTTAACATTTATCGATTCTGATTAAAATTTTTAAAATAATGCTTTTTAAGACATACTTTTAAGATGTAAAATCAAATAAATGTGTTTAAAATATTTCATAAAGGACTCTAGCGATATCAATCTTTCTAATGTGCGTGCCATAATCTTTGACCTTGAAGGTGTTTTCTTTGCTGGAGATGCAGTTTTGCCTGGAGCTTTAGATGTTATGAAAAAAATCCAGGAGAAGAAATTACCTCATCGTTTCATCACCAATATCTCTAAGGAAAATGTTTCACAAATTTATGATCACATGTTCTCAATTGGACTGAAACCAGATAAAAAAAACATAATTGGATTATTAGACTATGCGGGTATTTTTCTGAGAAGAATTTCTAATAATTTAAACACAGTTTTTATTATTGGATCAGAAGAACTGCGTTTTTCCATTTCCAATGCAGGATTCGAAGATTTGACCCATGAAAATCCAGGTAAAGTCGATATCGTTTTGACTGGACTTGATGAAGAATTAACGTATTTTTCCCTGAGTAAAGCTTCTGATTTAGTTGCTAAAGGAGCAAAGTTCGTTGCTATGAATTCAGATGTAAGAAGACCTTCCGGTGCAGGTACCGAATTTCTTCTTGGAGGTGGTGCTATTGCAGAAGTGGTAAGAGTTTCTTCAGGAAAGGATCCAGTTGTAATTGGGAAACCTTCATCTTATCTATTTGAGGAAGCTATTAACCAGATAAATGTGTCCATTGAGAATATCTTAATGGTTGGAGATAATCTCCGCACGGATATTATAGGTGCATCAAATTTAGGTATGAAAACAGTTTGGGTTAATCGTTGGGGAAAAATTAAGGGGGACCCTGAAGTAATTCCTGATCTAGAGATAAAGACTATTGATGAACTTCTCCCTCTTTTGCCTTTGTAGCTTTTTACATTTCAAACTTTTCTTTAAAGTTTTGCAGTTTGTTTATTTCTTAGAAAAGAAATTGAAAACAAATGAGATTAAAAAACTAATTAAGATACAAGTGATGATAGGAAAATGAAAACTCCATTTTTCACCTTTTATATGGATATCTCCGGGAAGTCGCCCAAAAAAAGGTATTTTGGGGAAAAACCATAAGATAAGACCTAAACATATTAAACCGATTCCTATAAAAATTATTAGTTTTGGAAAATTGCCTAATGGGGACAAGTTAATCTTCTGCCTCTTTTAGCTAGAGTCTTCATTAAAAGATAAATCATTTTGGAAATCTTTAGGAACCTTTAATCCAAGATGAGCAAAAGCAAGATCTGAAGCACATCTTCCAGAACGAGTCCTTTTCAAAAAGTTTTTACGAAGCAAGTATGGTTCGACCATATCTACGAGACTATCGGTGTCCTCATTAAGAGTTGCAGCCAAAGCTTCTACCCCCACTGGACCACCCTTATAAAGTTCTATTATTGTTTTGAGGTAATTTCTATCTAATTCATCTAATCCCTTTTCATCTACATTTTCCATAGCAAGAGCCTCATTCGTAGTTTCTAAAGTAATGTCTAGCCTACCTTTAGAGTGTATATAATCTCTAACCCAAAGTAAGAGACGATTTGCGGTTCTGGGAGTACCCCTGCTCCTTTTTGCTAGTTCAGCCGAGGCCTTTTCTTCAATTTTTATATCAAGACGTTTCGCGCTTTGATTTATAATAATTTCTAGTTCTTTCTCATTGTAAAAGTCAACGTGATACATTAGGTAAAATCGATCTCTAAGTGCTGCTGTGATTGATCCTGGTCTTGTTGTTGCACCAACAAGAGTAAAACGTTTTAATGAAAAATTCATAGTTCTAGCCATTGGGCCTTGATCTATTACGAAGTCTACCTGAAAGTCTTCTATTGCTGGATATAAAAATTCTTCTACAGCACGAGGAAGTCGATGAATTTCATCGATAAACAAGATATCTCCCTCCTGCAAACTAGTAAGTATTCCCATTAGATCAGCGGGTCTAGACAAAGCTGGGCCAGAGGTCTTCACTAAGCGAGAGTTCATCTCTTCTGAAATAATATGAGACAACGTAGTTTTCCCAAGTCCTGGCGGACCATGAAATAAAATATGTCTGACAGGTTCTTCTCTTTTAAGCGAAGCATCCATGGCGATAGATAATTTATCTATAAGATTCTTTTGCCCTACGTATTCAGAAAGTTTCGTAGGTCTTAGAGATAAAAATTTATCTTCTTCCTCTGGATTCCCTTTTTGTCCTGAGATACGTCTTTCAATAACCAATTTGAACCTCTTAATTACTTAGACGAAATACCTCTTCTAAAATATCTTCGGTTGAAGCTTTATTGTCTATTTTTTCAAGAGCACGAATTACTAAATTTTCTGCTTCACTTCTTTTATAACCTAATTGTGTCACTAAGACTTCCGTTGCCTCTGAAGTATTTGAGTTTTGGTTCGATGAGGTGCCAATTTTATTTCCAATTTTAGACTTGAACATCTCTTCAAATTCTTGAGACTGAAGTTTCGATACAATTTGCTCGGCTTTCTTTTTGCCAATACCCGGTAGTTCATTTAATACTGGCAAGTTGGAATTTGCTATAGCATCAGCAATCAAATCAGGAGAAATAGATAATGCTTTTATTCCACTTCTTGCACTGATACCAGGAACTTTAATAAATCTAATAAAAAAATCTCTTTCTTCTTTGGAAAGAAATCCTATTAGTCTTGGTATCATTTGACTAGACGTAACATTACCTTCTAGATAATGATATGTATGAAGTTCTAGGAACTCATTTTCTGCAATTTTTTTTTGTATTTCTGGTATAGCGTATATTCCAATATACATTTCGTATGTTACACCTATATCGATAGAAATAGAGACAGTGTCATCCTGTAATTGTTCTATTTTTCCAGAAATTTTACTTATCATTTTATAACCATTAAAAAAATTAGTTTCTAATTAAATGACGATCAAAATCACAATATGCAGTTGCAATTGCATCAGCAAGATCAGGTGGTTCAGGCAAGTCAGATAAATGAAGACGTTGTTGGACTACCATTTGAACTTGTATTTTAGTTGCTCTTCCTATACCTAGCAAAGATTTTTTTATTTCAGTTGCTGAATAATGATGAACAGGAATTTTTTCTTTAGATGCAGCAAGCAAGATAACTCCTCGCGCATGACCCATAATAATTGAAGTTCGTGGGTGATTGTAGTGGCTATATAAGTTCTCAACTGCCATTACGTTTGGTTTATGTTCCATGATTATTTTAGAAAGGTCAGTATATAAGTTGCAAAGTTTAATTTCTAAAGTATCTTTTTTTTTGTTATTCAATACTCCCCCTTCTACAAGAACAGGGTCCTTTCTTTTGTCTTCTGCCCGCAGTATAGCATAGCCAGTACATGAGAGTCCTGGATCTACACCGAGAATGTAGTAAGGAAAGTTTTGTGTATTCATCTAATAAGTATTTCGTTTAGGCGGTAATTCTAGAGAGTTACTTTTTCCATTTCTTCATCAGAAATATCAAAGTTTGCATAGACATTTTGAACATCATCATTATCTTCAATCGATTCAAGTAAACGCAACATTTGTTCAGCTTCTTTTCCTTCAAGTTTTACAGTTGTTTTTGGAATCATCGAGACTTCTGCTGACTCAGGCATGAACTTATTTTGTTTAATTTCGTTAAGTATAAATTCAAATTTGTCAGGAGTAGTATGGATTTCGTAAAAATCTTCCGTAATCTGCATATCTTCCGCTTCTGATTCTAAAATTATTTCCATGAGACGGTCTTCATCTTCATCATTTTTAGGAATCAGTATGAGTCCTTTTTTTTCAAAGTTCCAGGCAACTGCATTTGGTTCTGCCATGTTTCCTGAGCCTTTAGTCAACAAATGACGGATTTCTGAACCTGTCCTGTTTTTATTATCAGTTAGTACATTGATTAGAATAGCAACACCCCCGGGCCCATATCCTTCATATGAAAGTTCTTCATATGAGATACCGTCTAAATCTCCGGTTCCCTTCGCAACTGCTCGAGTTATATTATCCTGAGGCATATTTGCAGATTTAGCTGCTTGTACAGCAGTTCTTAGTCTAGGATTCCCATCTATATCCCCACCCCCAATTCTCGCAGCAATAGTTATCTCTTTAATTAGCTTTGTGAAGATTTTCCCTCTTTTTGCGTCCAAAGCACCTTTTTTACGTTTTATTGTACTCCACTTCGAATGACCCGACATACTTATTGGTCTCCATAAATTACCGATTTTTTAGTTATGACAGCACTTTAATTTTTAGCATGTGGCTTAAAGATAGTAAAGAAGTTTTCCAATCATGAATTTAAATAATCAAATCATTATTTTTTTTTGCGTAGACTTCGAATCTATGTAATGGTATTTAAAACACATAGTATATCATTGAAAGGAAATAATGGTGGACCCTCTCGAAAGAGGAAAAAAGACAATAGAGATAGAAATAAATGCTTTACAAAATCTACCTGATCGTATGGGAGAAGATTTTGTTCGTGCAGTTAAATTGATTGTAGAATGTAAGGGGCATGTAGTTGTAACTGGTATCGGGAAAAGCGGACTCATAGCACAAAAAATTTCCGCTACTCTCGCTAGTACAGGTACTCCTTCTTTTTTTATTCATCCTGTAGAAGGAGTCCACGGTGATTTAGGGATGGTTAAAGATGGCGATGTAGTTTTGGCTTTATCTTTTAGTGGTGAAACGGAAGAATTATTAAGAGTTTTGCCAGTTTTTGCTAGACTTGGGATGGATCTAATTGCGATCACTGGAAATAAAAATTCTACACTAGCGAAACAAGCAGTTTCTTTTTTGGATGTATCTGTTGATCAGGAGGCTTGTCCAATTAATCTTGCTCCTACTGCTAGTACAACTGCTACACTAGCAATGGGAGACGCTCTTGCAATGTCTGTTTTAGAAGAAAAAGGATTTCGTCCAGAAGATTTTGCACAATTCCATCCTGGGGGAGTTTTAGGAAGGAATCTTATTAGAGTAGAAGAGATTATGACAAAAGATTTAGATATCCCTTCTGTTGATGAAGAAGTTTTAATTGAAGAAGTTGTGAAAGAAATAGGACTTAAAAAGTTAGGAATGACATGTGTGGTAGATCAATCAAAGCGTTTAGTTGGTATTATTACAGATGGAGATCTACGAAGATCTTTAGAAACAAAAATTGATTGGAACTCTGCTTGCGCGAAAGAATTAATGTCTAATATCCCTCATCGAATTAACCCAAAAGAAATGGCAGCTGTAGCATTGCATCGTATGGAGTCATCTTCCATTACTTCTCTTGTTGTGTGCAACGAAGATTCGGATGAAGTGGTTGGCGTAATCCACCTTCACCAAATTCTTAAGAAGGGTATTGCTTAGTTTTTTAGATTTCTATAACAAGAAGAACTGAAGAAACAATCATTATAAGAATTGCAAATCCATAAAGTATTCTATTTGGTAAAAATTTTATTAAAATTCTTCCTACTGAAAAACCTAAGACAGCTGGGAAAATTCCAATCAAAGATTCTATAATAATCTTCTTGTTAAATTGTCCCATACCGCTCAGTGCTCCCACCTGAACCAATGCAAAAAATAGAGTTGCGATATATAAGATTTTTATGAGTTCTGTTTTTTTGATTCCTAAACTGTCTAGAAATATCACACATAAAGCACTTCCCGTGTAAGAAATCCCACTAAACCATCCACCAAAAAATCCTGCAAAGTAAGTAAAAAAAATCTCATCTCTCATGTCCAAATGCACTCGTATTTTTGAAATACTATGTATTGCAAGTAGGAGGAGTATAAAACTAATAAAATATTTGATGAATGTTGCTGGAAAAGCGACAAAAGAAATCACGCCAAGTATAGTTCCTAAGCATCCTGCGCCAATAAATGGAAGGTATCTCTTAATTGATGTAAAAGATATCCCAACATAAATAGAACGAAGAAACATAAGAGCTAAATTTGGGATTGCGAGATAGATAATTGATTCTTTGATTCCAATAAACGCTCCGAGAGTTGGAACCGCAAGAAGAGCAAAATCAAACCCGATTGCACCTTCAAAAATTGAAGAAAGAAAGATTATTAGTGGTTTTTCCCATTCTATTGTTAGCATTTTTTTTTCTAATTTCAAAAAGTTTATAGATTAAGAATTGTTTGAGCATTTTTATGTGAAATATTGTCATATTCATCACTACTTAGTCCTGCATTTTCCAATGTTTTCACTATTTGCTCATCCGTCATATCATAGGGCAAATCAGTTCCAAGCATAATTCTCTCACTTCCGATAAGATCCACGAGAAATCGAACTACAGGAGAGTGAAATAATAAACAGTCGAAGTAAAAATTTGATTTCATATATTCAAGAGGGGATTTTTGTATATTTTGACATTCTTTTCGTACTTTCCAGCCATGCATAAATCTTCCCGCGAGATATGGTGCGGTTCCTCCACCATGCAAGAAGATAAATTTCAAATCAGGAAGACGGTCAAAAACCCCTGAGAATATAAGCCTTCCAATGCTATTTGCGCTTTCTGTAGTAAATCCAACTAAATTGAAAAGATAGTAATCTTTCATTTCTGACATACCAGCTGGGTTTGCAGGATGAACGATAATCGGAACTTTCAAAGATGCTGCTTTTTCATAAATAGGAAAAAAACATTCATGATCCAAATATCTACCGTTTACATTTGTTCCTAAGAATCCACCTTTTAAACCGAGTTCTTTCACACTACGCTCCAGTTCTAGCGATGAAAGATTTCCATCTTGAGCAGGAAGGGCAGCAAACCCTGCAAATTTCTCTGGTCTTTCCTTGATAATTTTTGCATACGCATCATTCGATACTTTGCATAACTCATTCGCAAGTTCGGAGTCGGCCCAATAAACACCTGGATTTGAAGAAAAAGAAAGTATATTCATATCAAGACTCATCTCTTCCATTTTTTTCAGTCTCAAATCAACATCCGTGAAATTTTGCAGATTTCCAAAAGTCAGGCCTTTGACAATTATTTTTCTATCTCCATCACTGTTTT
>TARA_B100000686_G_scaffold355351_1_pt1 | contig 26907 bp, 22 predicted proteins | sample TARA_B100000686 | Tara Oceans TARA_B100000686 (sample SAMEA2622733) | marine metagenome | biome: marine biome (ENVO:00000447); feature: marine epipelagic mixed layer (ENVO:xxxxxxxxx); material: "saline water (ENVO:00002010), including plankton (ENVO:xxxxxxxx)" | depth 150 m | reverse complement strand
CTAAGTTTAGGTCATAAACAAACAAGAGAAAATCCATGGGATAAATATGAAAAGGAATTTGCAGTTGATACCATCCATTCTGCATGCCTAAATGAGATTGTTGATAAAGGAGCTACAATTTCTTTTAATAATGATTTGGTTGCCTTTGTTCCTTTACGTCATCTTGAAAAGGATGATGGAGCTAAACTTGAAAAGGGGGAAGAAGTTAAATTTAAGATTATAGAATTTAATAAAGAGTTTAAACGTGTTGTAGCTTCGCATACATTAACTCATAAAATAGCTCAAGAGCGGAAAAAGCCTATTAAGACATCTAAAAAATCACAAAAAATAACAAAAGAAAAAACTACTTTGGGTGATATTGATGCATTAGTTGATTTAAAGAAAAAATTGAAAAAATAATAATAAGAAGTATTTTATTTTATTTTATAATAACTCTATTAAATAATTGGTTTTTTTTCTGAATTATTATTTGGTATTTTTGCTAATAAGATTAAAACCTGTTGAATAGAATTTTACTTAACAAATCTAAAATTAACGTATTATTAAATAGGTTGTCATGTGAGTTAATTGAGCATCATGGTAATTTTTCAAATACTGTTTTAATTGGACTTCAACCTAGAGGCATATATCTTTTAGATAGAATTTTATTTATTTTAAAATCCAACTATAAAATTGATAACATTTTAAGTGGAAAATTGGACACAACTTTTTTTAGAGATGATTTTAGAAAGTCTGAAAAAATTCATTCAGCTAAAAGGACTGAACTTAATGTTGAAGTAGAAGGAAAAAATGTTGTTTTTATTGATGATGTTTTATTTACTGGCAGAAGTATTAGAGCTGCATTAACTGCTATTGATTATTTTGGAAGACCTTCTAATGTTGAATTACTTGTATTAATTGATCGTCGTTTTTCTAGACACCTTCCAATTCAACCTGATTATCTTGGTATTCAAATTGACTCTATTGAAGGTGACAAAGTTCGAGTTTTATGGCAACCTAAAGATGATACTGATTGTGTTTTTATTGAAAATGAAATTTAATGAATGAATTAAGTGTTAATCATATTTTAGGTATTAAGGATTTAAATGTTCTAGATTTTGATTTAATTTTTGAAACAGCTAACCAATTTAAGGAGGTAATTAACAGGCCAATAAAAAAAGTTCCCAGTTTAAGAGATATAACAATAGCAAACTTATTTTTTGAAAACAGCACTAGAACAAAGCTTTCTTTTGAATTAGCTGAAAAGAGATTGAGTGCGGATGTAATTAATTTTTCAGCTAGTCAATCATCTTTAAATAAAGGAGAAACTTTAGTAGATACTGTTAATAATATTTTAGCAATGAAAGTTGATATGATTGTTATTCGTCATCCATATCCAGGATCAGCGCATTTTCTGTCAAAAAATGTTAAGTCACAAATTATTAATGCAGGAGATGGAACTCATGAACATCCTACTCAAGCATTACTAGATTGTTTTTCACTTAGAGAAAAACTTGGCGATATAAAAGGTAAAAATATTGCGATTATTGGAGATATTTTACATAGTAGAGTAGCATTATCAAATATTTTTGCATTAAAACTTCTTGGAGCAGAAGTAAAAATATGTGGACCAAAATCACTTCTTCCAAAATATGCTGATTCCTTAGGCGTTAGTGTAGAGACAGATTTAATTAAAACTCTTCGATGGTGTGATGCCGCTAATATGCTAAGGGTACAAAATGAAAGGATGGACATCAATTATTTTCCATCAATAAGAGAATATTCTCAACAATATGGACTTAGCCTCGAAAAGTTAGCTAAGGTAAAAAAACCAATTACAATTCTTCATCCAGGTCCAATAAATAGAGGGGTTGAAATTACTTCTGAGGTTGCAGATTCAGATAATGCCATTATTCTTGATCAGGTTGAGAATGGTGTAGCTATCAGAATGGCAATAATTTATTTATTGGCATCTAAAATAGTTAAATAGAAAATTTAGTTATGAATTTAATTGAAGATGATTTTATTTTAAAAATAAAACCATTTAATTATGATGAAATTTATTGTTTTGATCCAAAAATATTTAATAAAAAGTATAATAATCATGATGTTATATTAATTATAGAATTCAATGTGGACAAGAAATTTTTATCATTAATGATTAATTGGCAAAAATATTTAAACAAAAATAAAATTTTGATATTAGTTTGTAATAATTTAAATATTGATTTATATAATAATGATATAATTATATTGTCAAATGAAAAGGAAGCTTTTGACTATATTAAGTTAGAACGAATAACTAGAGGTTTATCTATAAAATGAATTTGACCATTCTTGGCTGTCATTCAGCTACCCCAAAAAATAACACGCACACAACATCTCAATTAGTTCAGTTTAAAGGTAATTTATTTCTTGTTGATTGTGGAGAAGGAACCCAGGTTAGACTTAGAGAAAAAAAAGTTAAGTTTTCAAGAATTAAAAATATTTTCATTTCTCACCTTCATGGAGATCACTTTTATGGCTTAATTGGATTAATTGGAACATTCAGATTAATGGGCAGGAATACAGATCTAAATATTTATGGACCAAAAGGTATAAAAGAACTTATAAATATTCAATTAAAATTATCTAAATCTCGTGTTGATTTTGGTTTATATTTTCATGAATTAACTAAATCTGTTCCTGAAATTATTTTTGAAGATCAAAACGTTAAAGTTTCAACAATTCCATTAAAACATAGAATTTATACTAATGGATTTCTTTTTGAAGAAAAAAAACCTTTAAGAAAATTAAATTATGAGATTTTAAAGAAAAATAATATACCTGTTTATGAATTTAAAAATATAAAAAATGGAAAGGATTATATAAATCAAAAAGGAGAAGTTGTAGATAATGAGTTAATTACATTAACTCCAAAGAAGCCATTTAAGTATGCTTTTTGTAGTGACACTGGGTTTTATACAAAAATTACAAATCAAATAAAAAATGTTAATTTATTATACCATGAGTCTACTTTTTTAAATGAACATTATTCGCTTGCAAAAAAAACTTATCATAGTACTGCTGAGCAAGCAGCAAAAATTGCCTCTTTAGCAAATGTTGAAATATTAATGTTAGGGCATTTTTCAACCCGCTATAGAGATAAAAGTAAATTTTTAGAAGAAGCAAAAAATGAATTTAAGAATGTAATTTTGGCAAATGAGGGCGAAACATATAACTTTTAAATAGAACTGTTTTTGTAACTTTCGAAAATGAAAAAAGACCTAGGTCATCTTCGTGAAATATATAAGAAATCTAAAATCAATAAACGTTCTCTTGGAGATAATCCTTTATTGATTTTTAGTAAATGGTTTTCAGAAGCTGAAACACATCCTATGATAAGGGAACCAAATGCATTTAAACTCTCAACAATTGGGCTTGATGGATTTCCAAATGCACGTATGGTTTTATTAAAATCATTTGGTGATGATGGATTTATATTTTGCACAAACTATAATAGTTTTAAAGGGAGGGAAATAAAAATAAATCCAAAAGTTTTAATTTCCTTTTATTGGTCAGAATTGGAGCGCCAAGTTATTATTAAGGGTACAGTAACAAAGACCTCAAATAAAATTTCTGATCAATATTTTAACTCAAGACCAACAAACAGTAAAATTAGTGCTTTAGTATCTAATCAGAGTGAAATAATTAAAAACAGAAGTGTTTTAGATAATCAACATGCTATTTTAAAGAGCCGTTATAAAAATAGATCTCCAAAACGCCCTGAACATTGGGGGGCATATAATGTAACTCCAAATTATTATGAGTTTTGGCAGGGAAGAGAAGATCGTTTACATGATAGGATTATCTATACAATAAAATCAAATAACTGGGAAATAAATCGCTTATCTCCTTAAACTATGAAAAACATAGTTTTTTTACGTCATGCAAAGTCATCATGGGATTTTCCTTTAGAGGATATAAATAGACCCCTTCTACCAAAAGGGATTGATAGAATCACGAAATTTGCCCGAAAGGACTCAATAGTTTTTGAAACTGCTCAAAGTATATTTTGTAGTCCTGCTGCTAGAGCTATCCATACAGCTTTGATTTTAATAAGAGAAACAAAACTGAAATATGAAGACTTATCGATTGATCCTTTGCTATACACCTTTTCACCTTATAAAATTGAAAAATACATATATTCACTTTCTAATAGTTTTAATAATGTTATTTTAGTTGGTCATAATCCTGCTTTTACGGAAATCATTACTAAATTTAGCAATTCTAAATTGCAAAATTTACCTACAGCTTCATGGGCAAAAATAAAATTTTTAGAAAATAAATGGAATAGAATAACAAAGGGCGAAGTAATTTTTGGTTTACCTTCTAAATATAATTTAAATGAATAATTACAAAAAGTTTATTAATCGTGAGATTAGTTGGTTAGATTTTAATGCAAGGGTTCTTCAAGAAGCTGCTGATAATACTGTACCGTTAATTGAAAGATTAAGATTTCTTGGAATTTTTTCAAATAACTTAGATGAGTTTTTTCAAGTTAGATATGCTACTGTCAAAAGAATTGCTCAATCTATTAAGACAGGGAAGAAAGTTCTCGGTGGTGAGAATGCCTCGGAACTACTTGATATTATAACCAAAAAAGTTATTTTTTTGCAGTCTGAAAGCAATAAAATTCTTAATTCTATTGAAAAATCATTAAAAGATGAAAATATTTATTTTATTAATGAAACTGAGGTTTTACCCGAACAAGAATCTTTTCTTAAGGATTATTTTTTAAGTAAAATAAGCCCTGCCTTAGTTACTGTGATTCTAACTGAAGAATTTGAACAAGATTTTACTGACAATACTGCTTTTTTAGTTGTAAAGATGAAATTTGGCAAAATTCAAAATCAAAATGAAAAACAATATGCTATTATTGAATTAATCAATGATTTGGAAAGATTTATTGTTCTCCCTAAACTAGAAAATAAACAATATATAATGTTACTAGATGATCTAATTAGGTATTTTTTTGACAAAATATTTAGTTTTTTTAATTATAAATCCATTGAAGGACATATGATTAAAATCACTCGCGATGCTGAATTAGATTTAGAAGGAGATGCTTCAAAAAGTTATATTGAAAAAATAACAGAAAGTGTTAAAGATAGAATTTTTAGTGATCCTGTTAGAATGGTTTATGACAAATCTATTTCTAAAGACACTTTATCATTTATAATGAAAAAACTTGGAGTAAATGCTAATGACAGCATAATTCCAGGTGGCCGATATCATCATCGAAGAGATTACATGAAATTTCCTAGTTTAAATCGCGATGACTTATTATATCCAAAACAAGAAACAATTGCTATTCCAGGCTTATCATTAAGCGAGAACATTCTAGAGGCAACTTCAAAAAAAGACTTTATGATGTTTACTCCATATCATTCTTTTTCATACTTAGTAAAATTTTTAAGAGAAGCTGCTTTAGATCCTAAAGTTCGACGAATTAAAATTACAATCTATAGATTATCAAATATTTCTCAATCGCAAGTAATAAGTTCATTAATTAACGCAGCTAAGAATGGAAAAAAAGTACTTGTTCAAATCGAATTGCAAGCTCGATTTGATGAGAAAAACAATATTGAATCTGCCACTAGACTTGAAGCTGCTGGAGTTCAAATCACATTTGGTATTCCAGGTCTTAAAGTTCATTCTAAAATTTGTGTTATTGAAAGAGAAGAAAACAATAAAATACATAGGTATGGATTTATTAGTACAGGAAACTTTAATGAAATAACTTCCAAAATTTATATTGATTATACTTTATTTACATCTAACCAAAAGATACTTAAAGAAGTTAATAAAGTATTCAATTTTATAGAGGTAAATTATAAGCTCAAAAAGTATAATCATTTAATTGTTTCTCCTCACTATACTTCAAGCTCTTTAAATAAACTAATTGATCATGAAATATTAATGCATAATAACGGAAAAAAATCAGGGATTAAATTAAAACTAAATAACATTACAGACTATAAAATAATTGAAAAGCTATATATAGCAAGTCAGGAAGGAATTAAAATTCAGATGATTATAAGGGGGATATGTTGTTTAGTTCCAGGGATTAAAAATTTAAGTGATAATATTGAAGTTATAAGTATAGTTGATAGATTTTTAGAACATCCAAGAGTAATGATTTTTGAAAATTGTGGAAATCCTAAAGTTTTTATTTCATCTGCAGACCTTATGAATAGAAATATATACGAGAGGGTTGAGGTAGGTTGTCCAATATATGACGATGACCTAAAAAAACAAGTTATAGAAAATTTTTCGATTGGATGGAAAGATAATGTTAAGGCAAGAATAATTAATTCCAAAAAGGGACAAAATATTTTTAAAAACTCAAAGAAATCAATTATTAGATCTCAATTGTTAATTCATTCATATTTTAAATCCTTAGTTGAGGGTAATGAAAATTGAAAAATATGCTGCTATAGATATAGGTTCTAACGCAATTAGAGTACTTATTGCAAATATCATTACACAAAAAAATGGAAATGTAAATTTTTATAAGAATGCCCTTGTAAGAGTACCTATAAGATTAGGTGAAGATACATTTAATATTGGCAAAATTTCTAGAGCAAATATCAAAAGAATAATAAAAGCAATGAAAGCTTTTAAATTAATAATGAAAGTTCATGGAGTTTTAGATTTTAATGCTTATGCAACGTCAGCATTAAGAGAAGCTAAAAATGGAAGTTTTATCACTATGATTGTAAAGGATAAAACAGGTATTGAAATTGAAATAATTAATGGCAAAAAGGAAGCTGAATTAATTTCTTCGATTGATTTTTTTAAAAGATTAAACAAAAATAAAAATTTCTTATTCGTCGATGTTGGTGGCGGAAGCACAGAGTTGGCAATATTGCAAAATGGTAAAAGGATAGTTGCGAAGTCTTTTAAAATTGGAACTGTAAGATTATTAAATAAAAGAATTTCTAAAACTATGTGGAATAAAGTTAAAGATTGGATTGTTAAAGAAACAATATGTTTTGATAAAATATCCTTATTAGGAACGGGTGGAAATATAAATAAAATTCACAAAATTACTCAAACAAAAGAAGACAAACCTTTGAGTTTAGCTGTGCTCAATAATTTTTACCAAAATATATCTTCACTTTCATATAGTGAGAGAATTATTCGATATCAATTAAACCCTGATAGAGCTGATGTTATATTACCTGCAAGTGAAATTTTTCTTAGATCAATGGAGTGGAGTAATGCATCAAAAATTTATGTACCTAAAGTGGGTTTATCTGATGGTATGATTGAAGAGTTATATCGGTCAAGGAATGATTAATTTAAATTATATATCTAGATCAAATGTTTTTTTAAGCAACGAAATGGCTGGGTTATAATTTTTCATTTTTTCAAATTTCTCTTTTAAAGTAAATACAGCTTCATTCTTCATTTCTTTTATCTTAACGGCTATATTGATTTTATCATTTTTCAATTTATTTCTTAAAAATGGCAAAATTTCATCTATTTCACCTTCAAGTTCAATTTTATTAAATGAATTTGCTACATTGAATTCAATTAAATTATTAATTTTTAACCTCGGCTCATCCATTTCTAAAATTGCTAACATGTTATAATTCCCTGTTTTTTCAATTTTTTTCTTGTATTCTTTCCAATATAATAGTAGTTCCTTTTTAGTAAATTTAACTTCTAAATTTTTTTTGGCACCAAGTTTAGTTTCATTTTTTTTAATTTCTTTTTTAAAATTTATACTCTTAAGAGAAAAATTTGAAACACCACTCAATTTATTGTTATCAATTTTATCAAAACTTGAATAGTTTAAGTTTTTATTTATTTGATATTCTTTATGATCTTTAAATGATTCAAGTTTTAATTTTTTTTCTTTTTTATAATATGAACTAGGAATTATGATTTTTTTTTTTTCAATAGATTCAATAGAGGCTAATTTCATTAAACATAATTCTGTTTGCAACCTTTTATTTATTGAGTTTTTTAAATTTAATTCAGTTTCATTTATAATTGAAAGTGCTTTAATCAAATAATTAGTTTCAAATAATTCCGAATTTTCTACAAATTTATTTTTCAATTTTGGTCCAAATTCAATTAAATCAATGGTATTAAGATTCTTACATAAAATTAATTTTCGAATATGTAAAGCTAGTCCAGATAAAAAATCAACATTTTCATATCCTAGATTTATTATTCTATCTAATTCAATAATAACTTGAGGTATTTCTTTATTTTTAATGTGATTAACAATCTTAAAATAGATTTCAAAGTCTAGAACATTTAAGTTTTTTGAAACATTATTTGTAGTTAAATTTCCATTTGTAAAACTTACCATTCTATCAAAAATGGATAGAGCATCTCTCATAGCTCCATCTGCTTTTTGGGCAATAATTATTAAAGCATCTTCTTCATATTTAATTTCTTTCTTTGATGCAATATATTTTAACTGATCTAAAATATTAGATATAGTCATCCGTTTGAAATCATATATTTGACATCTAGATAAGATAGTAGGAATAATTTTATTTTTTTGTGTTGTAGCTAATATAAAAACAGCATGCTTTGGAGGTTCCTCTAAGGTTTTAAGAAAGGCGTTAAAGGCTGCTGTAGACAACATATGAACTTCATCAATAATGTAAACTTTAAATTTTCCTTTTTGAGGAGGAATTCGAACTTGTTCATTTAAATCTCTTATTCCATCAACACCGTTATTTGAAGCTGCATCTAGTTCAAAAATATTATAGAAAAAGTCTTCATCAGAAGAATTTTCTTTTGATTGATTAATTTTTTTTGCTAAAATTCTAGCACAAGTTGTTTTGCCAACTCCTCTTGGTCCACAAAACAATAATGCTTGAGGAACCTCTTCTTTAGTTATAGCATTTTGTAATGTAGATGTCACAGAATCTTGTCCAATGACTTGATCAAAAGTTTGCGGACGATATTTTAGTGCTGAAATTTTAAACGTCTCATCCATACATAATAAAATATAGTCTTCAAAGATAAAAATTGCATATACTATCTAAATTATTTTGCATATAAATTATCAACAATATGTACATTTGTATTTGGCAGGCTCTCTTATCGCTATATTGAATTCAATATAGAGGAAAGTCCGGACACCAAAGAGCAGTATAGCGGGTAATTCCCGTCCTTTTACTAAGTTGTAAAAGCGGACTAGTGCAACAGAAAATATGTACAGTTTGGCTGTAGTGAAATTGGTAAACTCTATACGGTGAAACGCCAAGTATATCTGCATTTGAGGATTGCTCGTCCAAGCAGAAGGGTAGGCGGATAGAACTACATAGTGATATTTAGTCAAGATAAATGATAAGACTCGACAGAATCCGGCTTATAGGCCTGCTTTTTTATTCATTAAAAATGAAAAACAGTTGTTTCCATAAGTTCTTTTTTCAGTAAAATTTTCAAATTCTGATAAATCTATTTTTGAGGAATGCTCTATAATTATTAATCCTTTAGCTAACATTTCATTATCATAAATTTTCTTAATTATATTTCTATAATCTTTTTTATCAAAAAAATATGGAGGATCCATGAAAATTATATCATATATCTCTAAATTTTGACTTAGATATTCTATAACTTCTATGTTTTTTGTTACTATTGGTAAGTTTAAATCAATTGCAGTTTTTTTGATAAAATCAATGCATCTTTTGCTTTTATCAACGGAAACAATTTCCTGAACTCCTCTAGATCCAAATTCATAACTAATATTTCCCGTTCCTGAAAACAGATCTAACACTTTAATTCTGGACCATGTATATCGGTTATTTAAAATATTGAATAAAGACTCTTTGGCTTTGTCAGTAGTAGGTCTAACGTTTATACTAACAGGAGCCTTAATTTTTCTTCCTTTATGAAATCCTGAAATAATGCGCATGTAGATTAACTAAAAATGATGAAGGCCTAATTGTTTTGTCAATATTATTTAGAGTTACAAATTTTGTATTTTTATGGTATAATGATGTTCCATCATAATACTTTATAAATGCTTTATAATTACCTAAAAAGTTAATAAAGAAATCATCTTGACCTAAATTATATTTTTCAGCAACAAAAAATAAGAAATATAGAAAGCTTTCGTGATTTTTATTTAGAAATCTATTTGCTAATTGTAACTTATTTCCAAAAAACAAAAATAAATCAAAATAATTTTCTTCTATATTGGCGAAAATATTTTTTTCATTAATATTTTTAACTTGATTTGCTAAAAAATCATAAATCAACTTTTGGTAATGAATTAAATTTGAATTTTTAAGATAAAGATTTTTTATTTCTTTGATTCTTTCAGAAATACTGTAAATAATTATTTTTGAATTATTTTCTGAAACGTTATAAAATAATTCAGAGTTTTTTTTTATTTCAGCAAATTTACTATAATATGTTTCTATTGCTTTATATTCAAAAAGACTTTCAGGTATAAAAAGAGCTGGAGAATCAGCTACTATAATACTAGTTTTATTTTGATTAATTTTTTTTTCATTAATAAGTCTTTTAAAGGAAGTTTTAAAACTTAAAGAATTTGGTTCAAATGGATAAAAAGAATAATCATTATTACTGCAAAAGGTACAACCATTATCATTAATGATAATTGATGAGGGTTTAAATGAGTCTTTATTATTCTTTTCTTGCATCAAAGATGGTTGGCCAGTTTCCGTTCACACTAACATTAGTCATCGAACCTAAAATTATAGCTGAACCATTAACACCATCAACAGATATTGTTTCATTTTCTTGTTTAAGAAGATCAGTATCTTGGTCGAATAGAATGATATTTTTAGCAACTTTAACTTCAAATACAGGAACATTATAACCGTTTTTATCAATTACATCTGCTTTTATAGAAAATTTAGCTTCAACACCATCTACAGGTATTTTAGCCATATTTAAATAGTCATTATTATTCCCGAAAAGAGAATCTTTAACATTAACAAAGCCTAATGTATCAACAATTACAACTTCCTTTAACATGTCAATTCTATATGTTCTATCATATTCTAAATATGAAGAGTCTCTTTTTTCAATAATTGTAAAAATACCTTCATCTATAAACTTAATTAGACTATCGAAGTTATTTGAATAAATTCCATTAACATCTTTATGCGCAATTTGGGCTTTCCGTATAATTTTTAATCTATCAATAACTTTTGTATAACGTTCATTCCTCGTTTCATTAAATGATATAGGACCGTTTATTGAATTATAGATCTGATAGCTAAAAAAAAGACATAGAATCCAAAGAAATGCTTGAAGTGCTATTTTCATTACAATAATTTTTTGAATAAAAGCAAATCTACAATTTTTTTTTTTCATAAAATATTTCATAATAAAACTTTAATTAAGATTAAATTATTAAAAGTTGCATCTTTGTAATTATATAATTTATATGAAGATAATTTGCGCCATTCCGGCTAGATATAATGCTAGAAGATTTCCGGGAAAACTTCTTAAAAGACTAGGTGATAAAACAATTATCGAGCAGACGTATTTGTCAGCTAAGTTTACAAATTTATTTGATGATGTTTTTGTGGTTACTGATAATAAGAAAATTTATTCAGTTATTGAAAAGATAGGAGGGAAGGTTGTAATGAGCTCTGGAATTTTTGAATCTGGAACTGATAGAATTGCTTCTGCTTTAAAATTCATGGATGCAGATATTATTTTAAATATTCAGGGTGATGAGCCATTTATAAACAAGAATAGTCTTTCCAAATTATTAAATGTTTTAATTAAGGATAAAAAAAACAAAATAGATTTAGCTTCATTAATGGTCCCTATAAAGGAAAATCAAGAAATTATTAATCCAAATAATGTTAAGGTAGTTGTCGATAAAGATAACTTTGCAATATATTTTTCAAGACATCCTATTCCCTATAACATTGATAATAGAAAATCAAATTATTTTAAACATATAGGTGTTTATGCCTTTAGAAAAAATGCATTAATTGAATTTTCTAAACAAATTCCTACTAACCTAGAAAAATCAGAGAAAATAGAATGTTTAAGATATATTGAAAATGGTAAGAAGATAAAAATGATAACCACAAATATTAAGGGTGTCTCAATTGACACTCCATCTGATCTTGATTTTGCAAAATCTATCTGGAATAATATATAATGAGAAAAATTTATAAGTGTATTTATTTTAATTTTTTGAAATGGAAAATTATTGGCCAATTTCCTAAAATAGATAAGATGATAATTGCAGTAGTTCCACATACACATTGGAATGATTTTTTTTTAGGCTTATTAATAAGAAGGATTATAGGCGAACCTATACATTTTGTAGGGAAAAAAGAACTTTTTGGCCCACTTAGTGGTTGGTTTTTTAAATCTTTGGGTGGTCATCCAGTTAATAGAGATAGCAATCAAAATACTGTTAATTCAATAGCAGAAATTTTTAAACAAAAAAAAATTTTCAGACTTGCATTGTCACCAGAAGGTACTCGAAAGAAGGTTAATGAGTGGAAAACAGGATTTTATTATGTTGCAAAACTTGCAAAAGTTCCAATTTGTTTAGTTGCTTTTGATTATGGTAAAAAGGAAATAGTTTTTCATCCACCTTTTTATCCAACAATGGATAAAAATAATGACATTAACTTTTTAAAAAAACAATTTAAAGGTGTTATTGGAAAAGTGCCAGAATATTCTTGGACTTTAGATTAATGATTTAAATCACATTCATTGTATAATACATTTGTCGATTATTATCTTCTCCAATTATTAATAAAAGCTCTACCCATTATTATTTGAATTAATTAAAATTATGTTTTATATAAGAGTAGAAATTTTTTTAATAAATGGTAATTCAACAATTAGAGCTTTAATTTTCTTAGTTCTAATTTCTATGTAGACTTCAGATTTAACTTTATATTCAGCATCAACATAACCAAGTCCTATTCCCTTATTTAATATTGTTGAGTGAGTTCCTGATGTAACATAACCAATTACTTTTTTTGAACTGTTGAAAACATGGTAGCCATTTCTAGGAATTCCTCTTTGAAGAATTTCAAAACCTACAAGTTTTTTATCTGTGCCTTTTTCTATTTCATTCCTAAATTTTTCAGCACTAATGCATCCAGCTAGGGGTTTTGTTATCCAACCTAATCCAGCCATTATTGGCGAAATAGATTCATTTATTTCATTTCCATAAAGGCAGTAACCCATTTCTATTCTTAGTGAGTCTCTTGCAGCTAAACCTATTGGAATCAAATTATTGTCTGATTTTAAAATAGTTTCCCATATTTCAACTGAATTTTTATTGTTACAACAGATTTCTATTCCTCCTGATCCGGTGTATCCTGTTGTAGAAATTATAACATTTTCTACTCCACAAAATTTGGTAATTATAACACTATAATTTTCTAATGAAGCCAAATTATCACTTGTAAAAAACTGAGCTATTTCAATTGCTTTAGGTCCTTGAATTGCTATAAGTGAAGTTTCATATGATATATTTTTAATTTTAGCATTATAACTCTTATTTATATTTTTTATCCATTTCCAGTCTTTTTCAATATTTGAAGCATTTACCACTAATAAATATTTGTTATCATCTATACAATAAACAATTAAATCATCAATAATTCCACCTTTATAATTTGGAAAACAATTGTATTGTGCTTTTCCTATACTTATTTTTTTGATATCATTACTACATATTTTTTGAAGTAAACTCATAGCATTTATTCCTTCTATAATAAATTCACCCATGTGAGAAATATCAAAAATACCTGCATAACTCCTAACATTTGTATGTTCATTTTTAACACCAGAATATTGAATAGGCATTTCGTAACCTGCAAAAGGGCCCATTTTAGCACCAAGGCTATGGTGAATATTATTTAGGGGTGTTTTTTTCATTTTTTTAAAAGTATTAATTTTAATCTATAAAAATTTTGAAAAACAATACCTTTTTATAAATGATTACTAACAAACTATACAAAAATCTAATTCTTTTATTATTCTTTCTTTCAGGTGTAATTATCGCTCAAAACCCTTATGGTATTTCTAAAGAATTTCATAAAGTTAAGCGAGATGATTTAAGAGCCCAAATGAAAGATAATACTGTAGCTATTTTCTTTTCAAACCCTATTAGAAATAGATCAAATACTATTAATTACCATTATCATCCAAACACGTATTTTTATTATTTAACTGGGTGGAGAGAACCTCATGCAGTTCTAATCATATTTAAAAATTTTCAGAAAGATGATATGGGAGCTTATAAGGAAATATTATTTATTCGTGACAGAAACTCTTATGATGAACAGTGGAATGGCAAAAGAATGGGTGTTGATGGAGCAAAAGTTTTAGGTTTAGATAGAGTTTTAGATAAAAAAAACTTTTCTAAGCTAAATTTTAATTTTGAAAAATTTGAAGAAGTATTATTAATGCCTTTTCATACTGATGTGAAAAATTTTAAAAATAATGAAAGTGATTTGTTTGATCTTCAAAATCAACTAAAAGAAAAAATAAACTTTCCAGATTCTTATAATCCTAAAATTAATAATTGGTATAAAAGAATCAGAATGGCTGCTCCTTCAAGTTTTGATTCATTAAAAGAGGAATTAAAAAAAATTTCTTTAATTGATAATGATATTGCTAAAGATGATATAATTAATAGATTTATAAATTTAGATTCTAGCGAGTTTTTATCAGAATTAAATGATAAATCATCATTAATAATACCTGAGTACAATTTTGATTTTCAAAAACTTAAAAAGCTATTAACTAATCAACGTGAGATTAAAACCTTTGATGAGATTCAATTAATTCGTAAAGCTGTAAAAATTTCAGCAATTGGCCAAGTAGAGGTTATGAAAGCAATTAATTCTAAAATGACTGAAAGAGAAATTCAGGGTATTCATCAATACATTTATAAAAGATATGGGGCAGCACATGAGGGATATCCATCTATTGTTGGGGCAGGAAATAATAGTTGTATATTACATTACATTACAAATGATAAAAAAAATATAGAAAACCAATTAGTCCTTATGGATTTGGGTGCAGAATATAATGGCTATACAGCTGATGTAACTAGAACAATACCAGCAAATGGTAGATTTACTGAAGAACAAAGAAAGATATATGAAATAGTCTATGAAGCTCAAGAAGCTGGAATAGCTGCTGCTATATCGGGAAATTCTTTTTCTCAAATATATGAAGCTACAAAAGAAGTTTCTCTTAAAGGTTTAATTGACTTAGGTATTATAAATAATGAAAAGGAGTTGTTATATTATTTTCCTCATGGTGTTGCTCATCATATAGGATTAGATGTGCATGATCCTGGGAATTATAAAGTTATAGAAAAGAATATGATAATTACCGTAGAACCAGGCATCTATATTCCTAAGGGAAGCCCTTGTGATCCAAAATGGTGGTCAATTGGAGTTAGGTTAGAAGATGATATTTTAATTACTGAGAATGGTAATGAAAATTTGTCTGAGTTTGCACCTAGAAAGTGGAGTGAAGTTGAAGAAATGATGAAATTTAAAAGTCCTTTAGACAATTTTTTACTGCCAGAAATTAATAATTAGTTCCTAATAAGTAGTTTTTTAATTCATCATAGTTTGAAATATTAATTGTATCCCCTTTTTTTGTGTTTATAATATCACTTAATTGTGATGGTACTGGAATTTTTTTATGTATTAATTTTTCAACAGTTTCATGAAATTTAATTGGATGAGCTGTCTCCATAAAAGCACCAATGAAGTTATTATTTCTTTTAAAAAATTCTTTTAAACCTAAATATCCAATAGCTCCATGAGGGTCCAAGATATATTTAGACTTTATATAAACACTTTTTATTGATTCTTTTGTCTCATAGTCATTAAAACTATAACTAAATAAATTCATCTTTAATTTGTTTAAATCATTATTATAGAGTTTTTGAATACGAACAAAATTGCTTGGATCAGCTACATCCATTGCGTTAGATATTGTTTTAATTGTCGAAATTGGCTTATATATTCCAGAATTTAAAAATCTTGGAACGCTATCATTTAAATTAGTTGATGCAATATAAGTATCTATAGGCAGCCCAATTTTATTGGCTAATAAACCAGCACAAATATTTCCAAAATTCCCACTTGGTACGGAAACAACTATTGGGGTGTTTTTATAATACAATTTTTTATAAATAAAAAAATAATAAAACATTTGAGGTAACCATCTAGCAATATTAATTGAGTTAGCTGAGGTCACTTTGTGAATTTTATTTATTTCATCATCTATAAATACATTTTTAACCATTCTTTGACAATCATCAAATACTCCATTCACTTCAATAGGAGTTATGTTTTCACCAAGATTAGTTATTTGTTTTTCTTGAATAGAACTAATTTTTCCTTTAGGATATAATATTATAACATTTACGTTTTTTATTTTATAAAAGCCATTTGCAACAGCTCCGCCCGTGTCTCCAGATGTTGCAACTAAAACAGTAAACTTTTCTTTTGAGTTTCTATTAAAATATGCTAAGCACCTTGCCATAAATCTTGCACCTACATCTTTAAAAGCAAGTGAAGGTCCATGAAAAAGCTCAAATGAGAAAATATTTTTTTCAATTTTATTAATTGGAAAATCAAAGTTTAAAGTATCTTCAATTATTCCCATGAGATCTTTTTTTGGAATACAATTTCCAATAAATTGATAGATAACATTAAAAGCAATCTCATGATTATTTAAATTTTGAATATTTGAAATAAAATCTTTTGAAAGTTTATTTATTTTACTTGGAAAATACAACCCTTTATCTTGAGCTATTCCATTTATAACTGCATTATTAAAATATTCTTGACTTGATATTTTATTTAAACTTTTGTATAACATCAACAAAAAAAATTGAATTCATTTATGGTTAATTATATTGATATAAAAAGATAAATCAGACTCCAAATATTATTTATTTCTTACTATACTTAAAATATCTGCAAGAATTCCTTCAGCAGTTACTTCTGGTCCAGCACCAACTCCTTTAATAATTAGAGGTTTTGCCTTATGTCTAGCAGTGTAGAATAATACTATATTATCACTTCCTTTTAAATTATAGAAATTATGACTAGAAGTAATTTCATCAAGACCAATACTAGCCTTATTGGCTTCTAATCTAGCAACATATTTTAATTTACAGTTTTTCAACATTGCTTTATTTAGAATTTCTTCAAAATGCGAAGATTTATTTTTTAGGCTACTATAAAATCCATCTTTACTTTTTGAACTTATACATTCAATTGGAAGAAAAGAATTATTAATCACATCATCCAGTTCCAAATTTAATCCACTTTCTCTTGCAAGAATTAATATTTTACGTGCTACATCAATACCCATTAAATCTATTTTAGGATCAGGTTCAGTATAACCCTTTTTTTCTGCTTCTTTTACAACATCATAAAAAAACATTCCTTTTTTGAAATTATAAAAGATATAGTTTAAACTACCAGAGAGAATGCCTTCTATTTTAAATATTTTATCACCTGAAGCAATTAGATTTTTTATAGTGCTTATAATTGGCAGACCAGCTCCAATATTTGTTTCATATAAAAATGGTGTGTTGTTTATTTTTGAATATTTCTTGAGAGACTTATAATTTTTTAAATTATCTGAACATGCAATTTTATTACAGGTTACAACTCCAATTCCGTTCTTTAATAATTTAAGATATTCTTTTGAAATTATTTCACTATCTGTATTATCTACAAAGATCTTGTTTTCTAGTTTCTGTCCTTTTATATATTTATAAAAAAAGTCTCGATCTGATATCGATCCATTGTTTAGATTTTTTTTCCAGTTTTTTAAATTGATTGGAATATTGCTTAATATCATCTTTGATGAGTTTGAAATACCCATCACATTAATTCTTATACTATCTCTATTAAAAAGAGATTCACTTTGATTTTTGATTTGTTGTAGTAGTTTGTTTCCTACATTTCCAACACCGGTTATGTATAAATTTAGCTCCTTGATTTGATATTTAATAAAAGTGGTATTTATTTAGAAGCTGTAGTAGCCTTAGTATTTGTGATTGAAAGTTTATTGTCTTTTAAGATATAATCTATTGATAATGAATCTCCTTCATTTATTGAATTATTAACAATTTGTTCAGCAATTAAATCCTCCACATATTTTTGAAGAGCTCGTTTTAATGGACGAGCACCAAATTTTGTGTCATAACCTTTTTCAACAATGAAATTCTTAGCTGCTTTAGTCAAACCTATTGTATATCCTAATTTTTCAACTCGAGAAACAAGTTTTTTTAATTCTATTTCAACAATACTTTTAATATCATTTTTATCTAAATTATTAAAAATCACAAAATCATCAACTCTATTTAAGAACTCTGGTGCAAATGTTTTCTTTAATGCATTTTCAATCACACCTTTTTCAATTTCTTTAGACTGGGCTTTTTGAGAAGAAGTTTCAAAGCCAACTCCAATTCCAAAGTCTTTTAATTGACGAGCACCAATATTTGATGTCATAATAATTATTGTATTTTGGAAGTTTACTTTTCTGCCTAAACTATCAGTAAGAAAACCATCATCAAGGACTTGAAGAAGCATATTGAAAACATCAGGATGTGCTTTATCAACTTCATCTAATAAAATTACTGAATATGGACGTCTTCTAACTTTTTCACTTAACTGTCCTCCTTCCTCATATCCGACATATCCTGGAGGTGCACCTATTAGTCTAGAAATAGCAAATTTCTCCATATACTCGCTCATATCAATACGAATTAAGTTTTCTTCAGAATCAAAAATTTCTTCAGCTAAAATCTTTGCCAACTGAGTTTTTCCAACTCCTGTTTGTCCTAAAAAGATAAATGAACCAATAGGTTTATCTGGAGCTTTTAAACCTGAGCGATTTCTTTGAATTGCTTTTACAACTTTCTCAACAGCTTCATTTTGTCCAATTAATTTTTTTGATATTGTAGAGGTGAGCTTTGATAATTTATTTTTTTCAGATTTAACAATTTTATTTACAGGAATATTTGTCATCATCGAAACAACATCTGCAATATTTGTTTCATTTACAGCTATTCTATTTTGTTTGGAAATCTCATTCCATTTTTCTTGAGCAGTAAATAGGTTTTTTTCTAGTTTCTTTTCATCATCACGTAATTTTGCAGCTTCTTCATATTTCTGTTTTTTTACAACTGAGTTTTTTTCTTCTCTTATTGCTTCTAATTGTTCTTCTAGCTTAACTACATCTTCAGGAACACTCATATTTTTTATGTGAACTCTTGAACCAGCTTCATCTAATGCATCAATTGCTTTGTCTGGTAAATATCGATCAGACATATAACGATAAGTTAAGTCAACACATGCTTCAAGAGCTTTATCTGTATATGAAACATTATGATGATTTTCGTATCTATCTTTAATATTCTTTAAAATTTCAAGAGTCTCTTCAACAGTTGTTTCTTCAACTAATATTTTTTGAAAACGTCGTTCAAGGGCTCCATCTTTTTCAATATTTTGTCTATACTCATCAAGAGTGGTAGCACCTATACATTGAATTTCTCCTCTTGCAAGAGCTGGCTTGAACATGTTTGATGCGTCTAGACTGCCTGTTGCCCCTCCTGCACCAACTATAGTATGAATTTCGTCTATAAATAAAATTATTTCATCATTTTTCTCTAATTCATTCATAACAGCTTTCATGCGTTCCTCAAATTGACCTCTGTATTTAGTTCCTGCAACTAAACTAGCTAGATCAAGTGTAACTACTCTTTTATTATATAAGACTCGAGAAACATTTTTTTCAATAATTCTTATTGCAAGTCCTTCTGCAATTGCTGATTTTCCAACTCCTGGTTCTCCAATTAATAGAGGGTTGTTTTTTTTACGTCTACTTAGTATTTGAGAAACCCTTTCTATTTCTTTTTCTCTACCAACAACAGGATCTAATTTGTCTTTAGAGGCTAACTGAGTTAGGTCACGCCCAAAATTATCTAAAACAGGTGTTTTAGATTTTTTATTTCCTTTAGACTCAGAAGCAGTTACAAAAGGATTATCTTTTTTAGATGACTCACCTTGATTTTCTTTCTCCTCAGAGAATGGAGAACTACTTGATATTTCACTGTAATCAGTATCATTTGAAATAAGAAGTTTAAATTTTTCTTTAACTGTATCATAATCAATATTAAGATTGAACAACAACTTTGTTGTTGGATCATTTTCATTTCTTAAAATACATAACAACAAATGTACAGTATTGATAATTTCACTTTGAAAAAGTTTTGCTTCTAAAAAAGTTGTTTTTAATGCTCTTTCAGCTTGACGTGTTAGGTGAAGATTTTTTTTCTCATTAACTGAGGTGCTATCATCTATAATTGCAGGATTTAATATTTCAACCTTTTTTCTCAGATTTTCTAAATCAACCTCCATTGAGTTTAATATTGAGATTGCCTTTCCACCTCCATCTCTTAGTATTCCAAGCATTAAGTGTTCCGTGCCAATAAAATTGTGGCCAAGACGTAAGGCCTCTTCCTTACTAAAAGCAATTACGTCTTTGACGCGAGGAGAAAAATTGTCATCCATAAAAGGTAGTCTTATTAAATAATGATTTAGCAAATATTATTCCATAGTCATTCATATTTTATAAAATGACAAAAAAAAAATGAGTTTTCAAAACTCTTATGTTCTAAAATCTTAATAAGTTGTCTTAAATCAAGTGTTGATAAATATCCAATAAATCATTAAATAAAGAGTATAAAATACTTGGTATATCATTATTTTAGTACACATTGACTAAAAAATTAAATATGACCTCAGAAGAGAAATTAATACCAATAAATATTGAGGATGAAATGAAATCTGCCTACATTGATTATTCAATGTCTGTCATTGTGTCGCGTGCTCTGCCAGATGTGCGAGATGGTTTAAAACCGGTTCATAGAAGAGTGTTATTTGGAATGCATGAATTAGGAATTAGATCTTCAACAGCCTATAAAAAATCAGCTCGTATAGTTGGAGAAGTTATGGGAAAATATCACCCTCATGGAGATTCTTCTGTATATGAGACTATGGTGCGGATGGCTCAGCAATGGAGTTTAAGATATTTACTTGTTGATGGTCAGGGGAATTTTGGTTCAGTTGATGGAGATAGTCCAGCGGCAATGAGATATACTGAGGCTAGAATGAAAAAAATATCTGAAGAAATGCTGGCGGACATTGACAAAGATACTGTCGATCATCAATTAAATTTTGATGATACTTTGAAAGAACCAATAGTTTTACCAACAAGAATCCCAAATTTGTTAGTTAATGGTGCTTCTGGAATAGCTGTAGGAATGGCTACCAATATGCCTCCTCATAATTTAACCGAAATAGTAGATGGAACAATAACTTATATTAATAAGATTTTTATTGAAAAAGTTAACCTTTCAGAACAAGTTAATGTGACTGAGGAAGATGCAATAAAGTCTTTAGTTGAAAAAAAATCTAATGAAAATTATACTCCAAGTAAAAAGGCTATTTCTAATGAACAATCATTATTAATTAAACAGAAACAAGAAGCAAACGATATAGATATTCTAATGCAATCTATAAAGGCTCCAGATTTCCCTACTGGAGGAGTCATTTATGGTTATGAAGGAGTTCGTGAAGCCTTTCATACAGGAAGAGGTAGAATTGTTATTAGAGCGAAAGCTAATATAGAAGAAGTTGATGGTCGAGAATGTATAATTGTTAATGAAATCCCATTTCAAGTTAATAAAGCTGAAATGATAAGAAAAACAGCTGAATTGATTAATGATGATAAAATTGATGGAATTTCGAATATAAGAGATGAGTCAGATAGAAAGGGAATGAGAATTGTTTATATTCTTAAACGAGATGCAATTCCAAATATAGTTCTAAATAAGCTTTATAAATTCACACCTTTACAATCTTCTTTTAGTGTAAATAATGTTGGATTAGTTAATGGAAGACCTAAAATGCTTAATCTAAAGGATATGATTATCCATTTTGTTGATCATAGACATGATGTAGTGGTTCGCAGGACTAAATTTGAATTAAAAAAAGCAGAAGACAGATCACACATATTAGAGGGTTTAATTGTTGCTTCTGATAATATTGATAAAGTTATTTCACTAATTCGCAATTCAAAAAACCCTGATCAAGCTAGGGAAAAATTAATTAAAGGATTTAAATTAACTGATATTCAAGCAAAAGCAATCGTAGAGATGCGATTACGTCAACTTACAGGTCTTGAGCAAAGTAAGCTTAGATCAGAATTTGAAACTTTACAAAACACTATCTCTCATCTTAAAGAAATTTTAAATAAGAAAGAACAGAGAATGGAGATAATTAGAACTGAATTAGAGGAGATAAAGGACAAGTATGGTGATGAAAGGCGATCTGAGATTGATTATTCAGGTGGTAGTTTTAGTATTGAGGACATGATTCCTGATGAAAAAGTTGTAATTACAATTTCTCATGCTGGTTATATTAAAAGAACTCCTCTTTCTGAATATAAAACTCAAAATAGAGGAGGTGTAGGTGCAAAAGCATCAACTACTAGAAACGAAGACTTTTTGGAAGACCTTTTTGTAGGTTCCAATCATCAATATATGCTATTTTTTACACAAAAAGGCAAGTGTTTTTGGATGCGTGTTTATGAAATACCACAAGGTTCTAAAACATCTAAAGGAAGGGCGATTCAAAATCTAATTAATATTGAACAAGATGATAAATTAAAAGCTTTTATATGCACTCAAGACTTAAAAGATGAAACCTATATTAATAATCATTATGTTATTATGGTTACTAAAAAAGGCCAAGTTAAGAAAACATCTTTGGAAAAATATTCTCGTCCAAGAGCAAATGGAATTAATGCTATAACAATAAAAGATCAGGATGAGCTTTTAGAAGCTAAATTAACTAATGGCAGCAGCCAAATTGTTCTTGCAGTAAAATCTGGTAAAGCTATAAGGTTTGAAGAAAATAAGACTAGACCAATGGGAAGAAATGCATCAGGTGTTCGTGGAATCAGACTTAAAGATAATTTAGATGAAGTTGTTGGTATGGTATCTGTGAATGACATGGATGCAAATATTTTAGTTGTTTCTGAGAATGGTTATGGTAAACGTTCAAGTCTAGATAATTATAGAATTACTAATAGGGGAGGTAAAGGAGTTAAAACAATTTCTATAACTGAAAAAACTGGTCAATTAGTTTCAATTAAAAGCGTTTCTGATCAGGATGACCTTATGATAATAAATAAGTCAGGTATAGCTATCAGAATGGAGGTAGATAATTTAAGAGTAATGGGTAGAGCAACTCAAGGTGTAAAACTTATTAATTTAAAGGACAATGATCAAATAGCTGCGGTTGCTAAAGTAATGAAAGATGATGATTCTATTGAAGATATTGAGAATATCGAAGTTAGTGATGATACAGTAATTAAATAAAATTCTATTACTTTTGATTTAAAACACTTTTAGATGAGAACACTTATACTTGTATTTTTTATAGCCTTATCAACACTTTCGTATTCACAAAAAAAAGAATTAAGAGAAGCTGAGAAGGCTTTTAAAAAAGGAGAATACACTAAATCAATCGCAATCATAGCAGATAATAAATCTCTTTTTGATTCTGCAGATGATAAAACAAAGAATAAAGTAAAATTCCTTAGTGCTAGAATTGATCAAATTAACAAGAATTATTCTGCAGCTATGTCCGCCTATTTTGATTTGAAAGATGATTCCACCCTTAAACTTGATGTTTTAGAAAGATTAAATTCCCTTTCATCAGAATTAATAACTGCAGCTATTGAAGAGAGTGAATCAAAAGACTATATCCCTTCTTCTAAAAAATTATATATGGCATTTTTAATTGATCCAGTAATAGGTGAGGATCAAAATGTTAGTGATGATGGTATGGATTATCTTTATTTTGCATCCCAAAATGCTATTAATGGAAAGGATTACATATTGGCTTTGGAGTATCTAATTGAATTAAAACAAAGAAAACATACTGGAGTTAAAACAAAATATTATGTTACAGAAGTAGAAACAAATACTGAGTTAGAGGTTTCTGAAATGCAATATAACATATATCAAAAGTCAGATGAATATAAAAATGCTAGAGAACAGCAAACAGAATCAAGATATCCTGAAATAGTTAAGAATATAGCTCTTATTTATGCCCAGCAAGGAGAGTCTGATAAAGCACTAGAAGCTGTAAAAGAGGCTAGAGTTGAAAATCCTGAAGATGTTGGTCTTATCTTAACCGCTGCTGAAATATATATTAAATTAGATGAAAAAGAAAAATTTAAAGACTTAATTTCTCAAGCTATTGAAAAAGACCCTAATAATGCAATTTTGTATTTTAATTTAGGAGTTGTAAATAGTGAATTAGGTGACAAGAAAGTATCTAGAGAATATTATGAAAAAGCAATTCAAATTGACCCAACATATGAAGCAGCTTATTTTAACTTAACTTCTTTGATATTAGAGGGAGAAGGGGATATTGTTGATGAGATGAATAGCCTAGGTACTTCAAGATCTGAAAATGCTAGATATGAAGTTTTGAAGAAAAAAAGAGAAGACTTGTATTTAGAATGTGTCCCATTTCTAAGAGCATTAATTGATATTAATAAAAATAAAGAAGCAATAATGACTTTAAAAAATATATACGGCACTGTTGGTGATAACCTTGGTTATGTAGAAATGAAAAAGCTTTTAGAAGAATTAGAATAAATCAAAACCGCCTTCCATATGGAAGGTTTTTAAAAAAAGTATATCAGATATTATTCTGTCTACATAAATGTATATAGCACCTATATCTAAATAAATTAATGGCTTGAAAACCTTTTGGAGTAAATTCGTATATAGACAAGCAGTAATTTACAAATTACTTCTAATTTTAAGTTGTACTGTATTTGTAGTTTACCTTTTTCCTAAAGGAGGTCAATTTAAATACGAATTCCAAAAAGGAAAACTCTGGCCCCATCAAACTTTATATGCTCCATTTGATTTCACAGTATTAAAATCAATTGAAGAAATTAATAAAGAAAAGGAGATAATTGAGTTTCAACAGCCAAAATACTATCGTTTTGAAACTTCTGTTTATGAAAGTGTACAAAAAAGATTAGATGAACGTTTTGAAACATTTTTTCCTAATAATAAATCAAATAAAGAATTAATATTATTTGCAAAACAAATTATTAATAACATATACCAATATGGTGTATTACCAGTAAACTTTGAATCAGAGAACAACAATAATTTGTATTTAATAAGGAACACTGAGGAAATTTCACTAAGTTTCGATCAATTGTTTAGATTAGAGAACTTAAATGAATACATATATTCTATAGTTCTTAATAGTAAATTTATAAAATATGAAGATCAATTCTATTCATTATATTTTGAAATAGTTCAGCCTAATGTATTTTTAGATCAAGAGTTTACTAATCAGTCAATAGAGAAATCTTTAAGTCTTATTTCTCCCACAAGAGACCTTATACCCAAAGGAAAACTTTTAATTACAGAAGGAGAACTAGTGCAAGGTGAGAAGTTTTTGCAATTAGATTCTCTTAAAAAAGAATTCTTGTCCTCAAAAGTTTCAAAAAACGAAAAATACTTTATAGTATTAGGTTATTTTATTTTAGTTGGGTCTGTTTTCTTTATGTTATTGGCTTTTATAAAAAACTATAGATTTAAAATATATGAGAATAATAAGAAATTGACGTTTATTCTATTTAATATAGTTTTAATGTTAGTTTTAACCACCTTAGTTTTAAGGTTTGATGGTGAATATTATTATGCCGTTCCTTTATGCATTTTACCTTTAACATTAAAGACATTTTTTGATGCACGCTTAGGTCTCTTTTGTCATGTTTTAACAATATTGTTATTGGGGTTTATAGTTCCTAATGGATTTGAGTTTGTTTTTTTACAAATTATAGCTGGGATTGTAATTATTCAAACACAAACAGAATTACATAAAAGAGCCAGCATTTTTATTTCAGTAAGCCAGATAGTTTTTATTTACTTACTAGGATATTTTGCATTTTCAATTATTCATGAAGGAAATCTAGAAACTTTAAAATTAAATGCTATTGGTTTTTTTCTTTTTAATGGTATGCTTACTCTTTTTGTTCAACCACTAATTTATGTATATGAAAAAATATTTGGTTTAGTTTCAGATATTTCTTTATTGGAATTTTCAGACACGAATTCTAGTTTAATGAAAATGCTTTCAGAGAATGCTCCTGGAACATTTCATCATTCGCTTCAAGTTGCAAATTTAGCAGAAGCTGCTGCAAATGAAATTGGAGCAAATAGTTTATTGGTTAGAGTTGGAGCATTATATCATGATATTGGAAAATTAAATTCCCCTACTTTTTATTCTGAGAATCAAAAGTCAGCAGTTTCTCCTCATGATGATTTAGATCCAGAAAAAAGCGCAGAAATAATTATCAATCATGTTAATGAAGGAATAGAGATTGCGAAAAAAAATAACATTCCTGATAGAGTAATTGATTTTATTAGAACGCATCATGGAACTTCTAATGTTTATTTCTTTTATCAAAAAGCTATAGAATTATATGGTGAAGACAATATAGAAGGGGAAAAATTTAAATATCCAGGCCCAAAACCATTTTCTAAAGAAACAGCTATATTGATGATGGCAGATTCAGTAGAAGCTGCTTCAAAAAGTCTTAGAACACCAACTTTTAATAAAATTCAAGAATTTGTTACCCAAATTATAGAAAAACAAGTAATAGATCGTCAATATGAATCTTCCAATATAACTTTATTTGAAATTGAACTTGTTAAAAAAATTCTTATTAAAAAATTGGTTAATATATACCAATTAAGAATTGAATACCCAGAGTGATCTTTTATAATAAATTATTTGT
>TARA_B100000686_G_scaffold194950_1_pt1 | contig 26921 bp, 28 predicted proteins | sample TARA_B100000686 | Tara Oceans TARA_B100000686 (sample SAMEA2622733) | marine metagenome | biome: marine biome (ENVO:00000447); feature: marine epipelagic mixed layer (ENVO:xxxxxxxxx); material: "saline water (ENVO:00002010), including plankton (ENVO:xxxxxxxx)" | depth 150 m | reverse complement strand
CCTTTCTAGAGTTTTAATAGCAGGCATATTACCAAAATTCCAATGATGAGAACGGACACCGTTTTTAACAGCCATATAAAATGCAATGTCCCCGTGATGACTTGGCTCATAAATTTTATGTACTAAAGGTGGCCCAAGGCCTCCTATTCCTCCTGCCAATTTACCATGACAAAGGACGCAATTATCGTCGAAATATTTTTTTCCAATTTGTGAATCTTTAGATAAAAATTCAGGATTTTTGACATTGACCATTGGACTGGTGCTAGAGATGATATTTTCGCTTTTGTGATTTTTACTTTTCAATAGTAACATCACGGACAAAACTAAAGAACATAAACAAATAAACAAAATTATTCTTTTCACTACATTCACTTTTGAAATTTTATTGGTGTCCCCGAGAGGACTCGAACCTCTTACCTCAGGATTAGGAATCCTGCGCTCTATCCAGATGAGCTACGGGGACATAAAAGTACAATCTGTCCATCTACGAAAAATTATCCTATAATACTCACTTTCTAATCGCAATCATCTTGCTCAGACTAAAGGAGAACTTTTCATGAAACGTAAAAACTTCAGTCCTGACTCTGTACACGTTCCATTCGCAAATTATGTACATGGAATTTCTATTGAAGAAGGCAAACGTTTAATTTTTGTAGCTGGACAGGTGCCTGCAGACAAAGAAGGAAATGTGGTAGGTATTGGGGACTTTAACATACAAGCCGAACAAGTAATAAAAAACTTAAAAGAAGTCCTTACAGAAGGCGGTGCAACCATGTCGAATCTAGTCAAAGTAACTACCTACATCGTTGGAAAAGAATACACACAAGCAGGAAGAGAACTTGGAGTAAAACACTGGGACAAATCAAATCCACCTACGAGCACACTAATCGTTTGTGCCGGTCTGGCGAATCCAGATTTTCTGGTTGAAATTGATGCCGTAGCTATAATTTAGTTTTTTCTAATTCTGCAATGCGTTTTTCCAAAATCTCGATCTTCTCTTCGGTAGTTTTCATTTTGATACGGATCAGCCAATTTCGTATTCTTCGTCTAACCCATCCGCCAAACAAAATAACAATCAAACCTGTGGATACAGCCGCTAATCTTAGCGACAACTCAACCGAAACAAGCAAGATAGCAACTCCAGCTTTCACACCTGCTTGCATAAGATCTTTTTGAATTTTACCGATTAGACTATTCAGTGAAAAAGGACTTCTTTTTTTCTCTTTATGAACTTTAACTGGCATCTGATCAAATTTAGGGGGTTTCACCAAACGTTCAGCCATTTTTGCATAAAACCCGTTTTCTCCAGGCATATTCGGCGGCCATCCACCAAGAACACCAGAGAATAACAAAAAATATCCCAGAACCTGCAATACAATCATCGCTCTTAAAGCAAATTGCAGATATCCAGCTCTTTTAGGATCTATTTTTTTAAAATTTTGCAGTGTATCCATTAATAATTGATTACCGAATGAATAGTATAATCAGCAAGATTTTCTCTTGGATTTAAAAATGCAAGTTCAATGAGAAAAGATAATGCGTGCACTTTTCCCCCTACTTTTTCTATGAGTTCTATGGAAGCTTTTGCAGTTCCCCCAGTTGCAATTAAATCATCTGCAATTACTACATTCATATCTGGATTAATGGCATCTTTATGTATTTCCAGAGTATCTGTACCATACTCTAGTTCATATGTAACTGCTTCTTTCTCCCAAGGCAACTTGCCGGGCTTTCTTACCAAAACAAGACCAGCACCCAATTTATACGCTAGAGATGCCGCAGTAATAAAACCTCTTGCTTCTATCCCTACAACTAAATCTATCTTCTCATTTTGCAATGGTTTTGCCATGGATTCGATCGCAAATTTGAATGCATCTGGATTCATCAAAACAGGGGTAATATCTTTAAAAATAATGCCTTCTTTTGGAAAATTAGGCACATCCCTAATAAAGGATAACAAATCTTCTACGTTGTCCATTTTTTTCCTTTCTACTAATACGCTCTGGGTAAATATGATAACGGATTTTTCGGAATTGTACGATATCGAATCTCAAAACGTAACATTGATTTTCCCTTATAACGAGAATCGCCGGCCCTCGCAATAGGAGTTCCCGTGATAACAGTATCATGCAATTTCACAAGATTTTTAGAGTTATTGGCATATACAGAGTGAAATCGTCCTCCTGCATGACGTACAATCACCATTTTTCCGTAACTTCCTGGACCCCAACTACTGTAAATTACCTTTCCAGGAGCAGAAGCTTTTACGGTCTGTCTTTTTTTTGTTCTTATAATAATTCCCTCAAACTTTACGCCTTTGTAATACCCGTATTTTCTAATTACCCGTCCTTTCACAGGCCACTTAAATTTAACGCCTCGAGTTCTTACCATCTTTCTTTTGTAGGTCTTCTTTTTTGTCCAAAGCGGATGACTTCTTTTTTTTCCGAAATTTTTAATGTTATTCAAATTACGAAATGAACGTCTTGGAATAAATATTCTTTTCCCTGCTTTCAATTTATTCGGATTCTTAATACCGTTAAGTACTGCCAATTGCTCTATATCTATACGATATCTTTTTGAAATCTTCCAAAGCGTATCTCCCCCACGAACATAATGATATTTTCCTCTCTGATTGTATGATGTATATCTTGGAGATTCATAGAAAGAACATGAGGAAAGTAAAAAAACAAAAAGAACGGAAAGAAATTTAAACATGTAAGGCTAACTCGACAGCATGTTTTGGATTTTCAGCAATCACTACATCGGGAGGGCTTTCATCTCTTCCAAGTGCAATCACTTTCTTTCCAAGTTTCAGGCCATGAGAAATTTCAGATAAAGTCCCATAAGAACCTGGCAATGCAATCAATGAGTGGGCTGTCGCAGCAATAATCACATTTCTCGCATGACCCATTCCTGTTGCTATTGGAATATCCACATATTTATTTCCGATATTAATATCATAATCAGGTAGAATACCTATTGTCATACCGCCTAATTCCTTTACTCCCATGGAAGCACCTTCCATAATACCTCCAAGACCACCACAAACTAGAATTGCACCTTTTCTTGCAATTTCACGGCCGGTTTCTACTGCAAGTTCAAAAACGTCTTTTGATGGATTAGAGTCTCCAATAACTCCTAGAATAGAATGCAAATGTATGAAACCTCTTATAGGCGGGACTTAAAAACCTGCATACAAGGTATTAGCCTTGTATGCAGTCATAAAGCACTAACCTTCAGGAACAACTATTCTATTATCATGACCTGACGAAAGTCCATTATTCAATGTATCCAGCATCCAATCGGCAATCGCAGGATACATATCAGCAGCAACCTCACCCATTGGGTGGAAAATTCCCTCGTATAGCCATAGTTCTTTTGGACAATTCAGCACATCCAAAAATTCATGAATATCGTCTGGGGAACAAAGTTCATCCATATCACCAGCTACAAGTAAATAATTTGCTTTCATTTTTTCAGCAACTCCGTGCCAGATGCTATCTCTTTCTTCTACGAATTCATCGAACTTGTCATCATCCAAAATATTGGACATGTACATATAAATTCTTCTAAAATTAGGTTGCGCATGGTTAAAGATAATGTCAGACGGACCTACATTTGCCATTTGACCTATAACCGTATTTACACGATCATCATGCGCAGCAATTTCCACTGTCCATCTACTACCCATACTTTGACCAAACAGTCCAATTTTTGAACTATCTACATCATCTCTTTCACATAAAAAATCAATTACTTTACTTCCTGCTTTCGCAAAATTTGTCTGATCTACCCAAACTTGATTCATATTACACTCGCCATGACCAGGACCATCCATCGCACAAACATTCATTCCACGTTGATGGAAAACATTCTGCCAAGGATCGGCGAGGGCATCTTCTTTTACCATGTCCATTCCAGGAATAAGAAGCACGGTAGGCTTAGGACCATCCCCTTCTGCAGGCCAGAAATAAAAATATGTGTTCTTGCCATCTTCAAATTCGGCCTGATGTTTTGTTATATGGCCACCATGTATTTCTCTAAATTTTCCATAACATCTTTGCAGCCCTTCGTAATATTCTTTCTTTTTAGGATGGCCATCAACAGGGATAAGGTGTTGAGCTCTTCCGAAACATAGGCCAGCTCTATGGTAGTGACCAGCAGCACTTTGTATCCTATTGGCCTTTAGGGCTTTAGCTCCCTTCTCTTCTTGGACAGAAGCTTGTCTAGCCCAAAGACGCGGAATTGAACGTCTTCCTGTGATCCTTTGATATACAGCTTCTAAGTCTTGATGTTTAAATCCCCTGAAATATCTAATTCCCAATATCCCAGGATGTAAGACATCTTCGTTATCGGATAACTTCAAGAAATTATCAAAAATCCAATTCTGATTTGCACGTGATGGTTGTCTTCTCAAAACATTGTTCTCCTATAACATCTGTGTAAAAAGATAAAAAATGAAAAAAAATGATATTCAATAGCAAAAATTAGATGTAAACTTTATCATTAAACATCACTAAAAAAAACAAAAAAGGAATTGTGGATATTGAATTCATCTAACAAAGAAAAAATTTACCATCACTCATCACACTGGGGTGCTTTTGACGCAGTAGTAGAAGATGGCAAATTAACAGGGGTGAAACCATTTAAAAAAGATCCTTCTCCTTCTCCAATTCTTGATTCTATTCCGAACGCGATTTATGGAAAAACTCGTGTTTCTTCCCCTATGGTTCGTTCTGGTTGGTTAGAAAAAGGTCCCGAAAAGAGCAAAGCAAATAGAGGCGAAGAACCCTTTGTTCCAATTTCATGGGATATAGCAATAGAACTTATCAGTGATGAACTTAAGAGAGTAAAAAAAGATTATGGAAACGAATCTATTTTTGCAGGTTCATACGGTTGGGCTAGCGCTGGAAAATTCCATAACGCCAAAGGACTTCTCAAAAGGTTCTTTAATCTCTTTGGAGGTTTTACAGATCAAAAACTTACTTACAGTATTTCGGCAGGGTATGCAATTACTCCATATTTGGTCGGCACAAATTCTGTTTGCTCTAGCGAAACCACTTCCTGGGATAGTATAGTAGAGAACACTGAACTGATGGTTCTTTTTGGTGGCATTCCTGTAAAAAACAATCAAGTCATAAACGGTGGAGTCGCTGAACATTCGACTGAAGAATGGCTAAAGAAAGCAAAAGAAAAAGGTATCGAATTTATTAACATTAGCCCTTTACGTTCAGATATTCCAAAATTTACGGATGCAAAATGGCTACAGATCAGACCAAACTCAGATACAGCTCTTATGTTGGCACTAGCTCATACTATTGTTTCTAAAAATTTACATGACAAAAATTTCCTTGAAAAAAATTGTTCTGGGTACGAGAAATTTGAACCATATTTGCTAGGAACGAAAGATGGTCAACCCAAGGATGCTAAATGGGCTTCTTCTATAACTGAAATTCCAGAAGAAGAAATCCTTCTCTTAGCAAAGAAAATGGCTTCTTCTAGAACTATGATAGCTACTAACTGGTCACTTCAAAGAGCAGAATACGGGGAACAACCCTTCTCTATGACAGTTACTCTTGCTTCTATACTTGGACAAATAGGTTTGCCTGGTGGTGGTTTTGCATATGGATATGGAAGCATGGGAGGTATCGGTATACCTAGAAAGAATTTCCCTACTCCAAAGCTTCCTACCGGAGAAAATCCAACAAATTCATTTATTCCCGTTGCTCGTATTGCAGATCTCTTTCTTAACCCGGGGAAATCGTACGATTTTGACGGAGAAAAAAGAATATACCCTTCAACAAAAATTGTTTATTGGTGTGGAGGAAATCCATTTCACCATCATCAAGATTTAAATAGACTTATTGAAGCTTGGAAGAGACCTGACACCGTAATTGTTCATGACCCATGGTGGACTTCTACAGCTAGACACGCTGACATTGTGCTTCCTGCAACTACAACATTAGAGAGGAACGATATCGGTTCTGGTGGAAGGGATAGATATATTATTGCTATGCAAAAAGCAATCGACCCTGTAGAAAATGCAAAGAGCGATTATGATATTTTTTCGTTACTATCTACCAAATTAGGATTTGAAAAGGATTACACTAAAGGAAGAAATGATATGCAATGGCTTAAGCATTTATATGACCAATGTAAAAAAAATGCTGAAGAGATGGGCTTTAATTACCCAGATTTTGATTCGTTCTGGGAAAAAGGTCATATAGAAATTGAAGCACCAGACAAACCATTTGTTCTGTTCGAAAATTTCAGAAAAGACCCTGAAATGTTTCCACTGAACACACCAAGCAAAAAAATCGAAATTTATTCAGAAACCTTGGAAAGTTTTAATTACGAAGATTGCCCAGCACATGCAAAATGGATAGAACCAAGCGAATGGCTAGGATCAAAAAATGCTGACAGATTTCCTTTGCATCTTATTTCTAATCAACCTAAAAATAGACTCCATGGGCAAATGGATAACGGATCTTTCAGTCTTTCCTCAAAAATAAAAGGCAGAGAACCTGCAATCCTCCATCCTAAAGATGCTTCTGAAAGAGGTATTGAAAATGGAGATATAATTAAAATATTTAATGACAGGGGCGCTATTCTCGCTGGAGCGTCTTTGAGTAACGATATCAGAAAAGGTGTTATCCGAGTACATACAGGTGCTTGGTTTGATCCTATCAAACCTGGCGTACCCGGTTCTCTTGATAAACATGGAAACCCAAACGTACTGACTCTTGATAGAGGAACATCTAGACTTTCTCAAGGACCTTCTTCTCATAGTACATTGGTAGAAATAAGCAAATTCACGGAAGAACTTCCAGAAATCACCGCGTTTCAGACTCCAGACATTAAAGAGTCCTGAGATTTTAATAAATTTACAACTCATTTCTAAAAGGTCAAAAAATGGATTTAAACACAGACAAAATGATTGCTGAAGTAGATGGACATATTGGATGGATGATTTTTAATAATCCCGCAAAAAGAAATGCTATTTCCATTGAAATGTGGGAAGCAGTTGAAAAAATTCTTACCACATTCGAGGAAGATGATAATATTAGGCTAATAGTAATGAAAGGCGCAGGAGACAAAGCCTTCGTATCTGGTGCAGATATCTCTCAATTCGAAAAAAACCGTTCAGATGCATCCGCTGCTCAGGAATATGAAAAGATTTCTGCTTCTGCCAGAGATAAACTTGCTAATCTAAAAAAACCACTTATAGCAATGATTCAGGGCTACTGCTTAGGAGGTGGAATGGGAATCGCCCTTCAGGCAGATATTCGTATTGCATCGGAAGATTCTCAACTCGGAATACCTGCTGCCAGACTTAGCATTGCTTATAGTTTTGACTATATAAACAAACTAACTAATTTAGTTGGACCTTCCTTCGCAAAACATATTCTTTTCACAGCAAAAAGACTAACAGCCCAGGAAGCCTTGCAAATAGGTCTTGTAAATCAAGTTACGTCTGTAGATGATCTTGAACAAGTAATCAGAGACTATGCAAATGTGATTTCGGAAAATGCACCTTTATCGATTATGGCATCTAAATTCTCAGTAGATCAGACTCGTGAAGATGAATCAAAAAGAAATATGGATAGAATAAAGGAGATGTCACAACTTTGCTTCAATAGCAATGATTACACAGAAGGCAGAAAAGCATTCATGGAGAAAAGAAAACCAATCTTCAAGGGAGAGTAATTTTAGCGATTTTAGATAACTTGACTTAGCAAATTTAATAACATATACATTATGTATACTTCACAGATCAAAAGGGAACAAGGGTGCGTAAAGGTTCTATAATTATCAGTTTAGTTTTACTTGCTTTAAGTGTATTTTCGTATTTCTATGTGATACCTACTCAAATCATAACTTCGATTCCAATTGAAAAAAATACCCCTGCAGTATTGCATCCGGACTTTTTTCCTCGTCTGACTATTTTTATTCTTGCGATTGTATCTATATCGCTATTAGTTTCATCAATAAGATACAAAACAAATGAGAAAACCTACGGGTCTGATTATAAAAGTGCAATATCAAGAGTAGTGATCGTTTTTCTTTTATCTTATTCTTACGTTCTTTCTCTTAAGTATGTAGGGTATGCATTATCTACCCCTGTTTTTATGGCCATCATTATCATTTTACTTGGACTAAGAAATTGGCGATTAGTAATACCCACTTCTATCGCTTTTCCATTCGCTCTAAATATTTTCTTTTGGTATAGCTTCAAGGTTGTTCTGCCTGAAGGTGATTTTGAGATAAGTACTTTAAATAAAATAATTATTGGATTGATTTTACTTTCTGGATTCACTTTTTCCCTCATCCTTCTTGAGAAGAAAAATGACGTGAAATCCGTGAGAAATACATAAGACAATTTAAAAAGAGAGACAACAAAAGATGTTAGATCAAATCTTAGAAGGTATTATGATGGCACTAACCTGGAAAGCAATTTTGTTTGTTGCTATCGGTGTTTTTGCTGGCATTACCGTTGGAGCAATTCCAGGACTTACTGGGGTAATGGCAACCGCTATCCTAGTTCCCTTTTCTTTCTTTATGCCTCCAGAATTAGGCATACCTTTTTTACTTGGGGTGCACAAAGGTGCTTTATTCGGAGGTTCTATACCCGCAATACTTGTAAATACACCTGGAACTCCGCCTGCAGCTGCAACGTGTCTTGATGGCTATCCTCTTGCCCAAAAAGGGGAAGCAAAAAGTGCAATACAAATGTCCTTATATTCATCAACTTTAGGGGACACATTCAGTGACATCGCGCTAATTGTCGCTGCTATACCCCTCGCTGCTTTGGCTTTAAAATTTGGACCTGCTGATTTCTTTGGATTATTGGTAATGGGTCTCACTGTTATTTCTAGTGTTACCGGTTCTTCTGTTCCAAAAGGTATTATTTCCGCACTCATAGGTCTTCTTATTGGAGCTGTTGGATTTGATGCTATTACTGGTGCAGAAAGATTCACTTTTGGTTTTGATACCCTTCAAGGTGGAATTGGACTTGTACCTCTTCTTATTGGACTATTTGCCATAAGTGAAGTACTTATTCAAGTTGAGAAAAAATTACATCTTCTTTCCGAAAGACCTACTACAGCACATCTTAAAGGTGGCAGACCTTTAAAAATGCAAGAACTAAAAGATTCCGGAAGAACTATTTTACGATCTTCTATAATTGGAACAATTGTTGGTGCTATACCAGGAACCGGTTCCTCTATAGCTACATTTATTGGATACGGCGCGGCACAAAGAGCTTCGAAAAAACCTGAAGAATTTGGAAAAGGCAGTTACGAAGGTGTTGCCGCTGCGGAAGCAGCCAATAGCGCTGTTGCTGGTGCTGATTTAATTCCGACTCTAACTCTTGGCATTCCGGGCGGCGGAACTGCTGCAATATTAATGGGAGCTTTTATTGCTCAAGGTCTTAGACCAGGACCTTCATTATTCGAAGAAAATGCAGTCACTATGTACGCTATTTTCACCCTACTTCTTATTGGGAATCCTATTATGTTAATTCAAGGTTGGCTACTAACCGACCTTTTTGCTGCAGTCGTAACTATACGACAAGCGATTTTAATTCCATGCATATTACTTTTTTGTGTAATAGGTGGTTACATATACCATAACAATCTTGGAGATGTGGAACTTGCTTTGATAGCTGGAATCTTTGGGTATATTTTCAGAAAACTTAAATTCCCGCTTGCACCATTGGTTATCGCATACATTATTACTCCGATGGCAGAGCGATCCTTTAAGCAAGCATTGTTAATTTCTGGTGGTGATTACACTGTTTTTTTCACAAAACCAATATCTTTGTTTTTTATTATTTTGGCTGCTGTTATTTTAATTTTAAGCGTATGGAAACAACCAAATGTTTCGAGTGAATAGAATTATTCTTTTAACATAGGAGAAAATGCAATGAGTAAATTGAGATACGTTTTAGTCGTTGTACTCGCACTTTCTTTATCCACACTTTTTATGGGCTTGAGTGATTCTCACGCAAGAAAATTTCCATGGAAACCTATCAAGGTGATTGTTCCTCTTGGTGCAGGTGGATCGCATGATTTGAACACAAGAGCTGTTGCTGCAGTAGCTTATGATTATCTTGGACAACCAATGATAGTTCAACTTATGCCTGGCGCTGGCGGTAAAATTGCGATGCACGCACTAAAGAAAGCAAAAAATGATGGTCACACTCTCTTAATGTCATCTGCATCTCATCTAACAATTGGACCACACGTTAGAAATATGGGTTATGACCCTCTGAACGATTTTGAATTTGTTTTCATGTTTACAAAAGCTGATTATATGATGGCAGCTTTAGCATCACAGCCTTGGAAAGGATTCAAACAATTCATCGCAGCAGCAAAAAAGAATCCTGACAAAATAAGTTACGGTTCTTCGGGAATTTACGGTACTGGTCATCTTATGCTCTTAAAAATTATGGCTGATACAGGTGCAAAAATTAAACATATTCCTTTTAAAGGTGGTGGACCAGCATATAGAGCCGGTCTCGGTGGACACATTGATAGCTTTGGTGCGTTGCCAGCTACGGGCGGAACACTTGGTCGCTACAAAAGAGGTCAGGTACAGATTCTTGGTGTATGTTCCAAGAAACGTATTAAAATGTTCCCTAAAGTGCCGACTATGATCGAAAATGGAGTTGATTTTGTTTTGGCCTCCAAAAGAACAATTATTGCTCCTAAAGGCACTCCACAAGATCGTATCGATTTCTTAGTTGAAGCTTTCAAAAAACTAGTAAAAAACAAAACATACAAAAAACTTTTAAAGAAAATGGGCGAAAAACCATCTCCACTTTATGGCCCAGCATTGAAAGCTGACTTCGTTGCTGAACACGCAGCATTTGGAAAAATTCTTGCTAGCATCGGAGTGAAAAAGAAGTAAATTAGAAGATATTGATTAAAATAAAATAGCCCTATCTTATTTGGTAGGGCTATTTTTTTATCCGACAGCGCTTCTTCCACCATCTACGCAGATATGTTGACCTGTCAAATAGTCTGATTCATCTGAACAAAGAAACTTGGCCAGACCAGCTACATCTTGAGATTCTCCTGCTCTACCCGCAGGAGTTCTATTTATCACGTTTTCCATTTTTCCAGGATCGGAAAATAAACCTTCCGTCATTGGTGTTCGTGTAAGCTGAGGAGCAATTGCATTTACTTGGATATTATATTCTGCCCATTCTACAGAAAGAGCTCTGGTTAATGCTGCGATACCCCCTTTTGTTGCTATATATGCAGCTTGGTTTGGAACTGCTCTTTCGGCCAGCATTGATGAAACAAAAATAATTTTTCCTCCATTATTTGGAATCATAGCCTTGGCAACTTCTTGGGCAAAAATGAATGCTCCCCTAAGATTGATTTGAAACAAATTATCGATCTCTTCTACGTCATATTTCAAGGCTGGCTTTACTATAAGATGGCCACCACTATTTACAGCAGCATCTATTTTTCCACATTTTTTATTCATACTTTCTACGACTTCTTTTATAGAAGATGGATTAGATAAATCCATACTCTTAAATTCAGCTTTCAAGCCTTTACCTATGATGGCATCCGCAACTTCAGCCCCCTCTTTTCCATTTCGATTGCAAATAATTACTTTGGCGCCAGACATAGCTAGAGTATCTGCGATTGCAAGCCCTATTCCTTTACTAGCTCCTGTTACTAAGATCACTTTATCTGACAAAAGAAGGTCGCTCATGATTTTGGACTCCTCTGCAATTATTTCTTCCTATGAATTTTCGAAATTATCATTTTAAGTTGTTCTGTATCGAGAGCCCCTGAATATATTTTATTCCCTATAATATAGGTTGGAGTTGATCGAACTCCAACAAAAATTGCTAGCTTCCTTGTATTCATAATTGTGTCTTGAATATTTTTTGAAAACATATCTTTTTTTAGTTTTTCTATATTTAACCCCGATGCTTTTGCTAAAGAATAAATCTGATCTAAATCTTTAAAATTCTCTTCCATTAACCTTGCATGAAAAGACTTATATTTTCCTTGCACATGAGAAGCTAATGCTGCTTTAGAAGCAAGCATTGAGAGTTTTCCCAATATCGGAAGTTCCTTGTGAACTACTTTTATTTCTTTGTTATCTTTTATTATTTTTTTCAGTACAGAATATGAAGCCCTACAATAGCCACATCTATAATCAAAGTATTCTGCTATGACAATATTCCCATTTGGATTGCCACTTATCGGACTACTTGAATCAAAAAAGATTTCCTTGCTTTTGCTTTTAATTTTTTCACTGGTTATACGTTCTTTTTCTTTTTCCCTTTTTTCTTTCAAAGACAAGAGAACTCGTTCTACGATCTCTGGATTTTCAATTAAATACTTTTTAATAATTTCGTGTAACTCTTTTTTTGAGATAGAATTAGAGAGTTTCTCCCCAAAAGCTGTAGAAGAGATAAATATGATGGATAACACCATTATTATATTCAGAATTTTTCTCATTAAAACCTATCTCCTATAGCTATTTTCGATTATTTTTTTAAAAAACGGAGTATACATGAATCTAAAATACGATGTTGACGAATTAATAAAATTTATCAGACAAACTCTTATATCACAGTTTATCCCGGAAAATGACGCAGAAATCATATCCCAGAGAATGATAGATGCAGACCTAAGAGGAATGCATGGACATGGAGTTTTTAGACTTCCTCCCTATATGCGAAGAATTCATGAGGGAGGTTACAACATCAATCCAAAGATAAAAAATCTACATGAAACACAAGTTAGCGCACTTATAGACGGAGATAATGGCTTCGGACAACTTGTAATGACACATGCTGCGGATGTGGCTATCAAAAAGGCTAAGAAATCAGGCCTAGCCTGGATTGGAATTCAAAATAGCAATCATGCTGGGGCAGCTGGTGTATATGTCGCCATGACCCTCTCTTACGATCTTATCGGTATATATATGGCAGTAGCAAATGCGAACCATATGCCTCCTTGGGGTGGCACAGATATGCTGCTCAGTACGAATCCTATTGCTTTTTCTATTCCAGCAGGAAAGGAAGACCCCATCGTATTAGATATAGCTACTACCGAGACCTCTTATGGCAAAGTCAAAGTGTATGCAGATATGGACAAGGAAATGCCTGTAGGTTGGATGCTCAATAAAGATGGAACACCCTTAACGGATCCCAAAAAAGCAAGCGAAGGATTTTTGCTTCCTATTGGTGGTCATAAAGGATACGGTCTTAATATGATAGTGGGAGTTATGGCAGGAGTTATGAATCAAGCAAATTTTGGTAGTAACGTTATCGACTTCAATGCAGATTTTCAATCTCCTACGAATACTGGACAAGCTTTTTTTGCAATCAAACCTGACCTTTTCCAATCTTTGGAATCTTTTAAAAACGAAACAGATAAACGGATTCATGAAATCAAAAATTCGACTCCCATGAATCCAAGCAATCCAGTTCAGATACCTGGCCACATGGCTGCACTGAGAAAGAAAGAAATGAGAAAGAATGGAATTCCAGTTTCCGAGAAAACAATACAACTTCTTTCTGAATTAAAAAATAAGTATAATACGAAGGTGTCGTTCGATCTCAAAGGGTCTTAAATGCAACTAACCTCTAAAGACATAGCCTCTCTTTACAAACCAACAGAGTGCAGTTTACGTATTTACCTAGGCTCCAAAGGCACACCGAAATCTGAACCCGCTTCATTAGAAAAACTCATCAATCAATTCGGAAAACAACACGAACAGAATCACCTTCGTTCGATAGGTGATTTTATGGACCTTAGAGAAGGAAGTTTCGAACAACGTTATCAAGAGACAAATTATGCCATAACGGACAAAGAAAATGTTCTATATCAGCCTATACTTTATACCAAAACAATAATCGAGGACACAGAAGTTGAGATATATGGAGGTGCAGATTTTTTTATTTTAGAAAAAGACAATTATTTTATTCGTGACTGCAAAATGATTAAAAATCTAACAAACGAAAAGGAAAAAATAAAAAAAGAACACTTAAATATAGAATTACAAATTACTTTGTGTGCGTGGCTTTTCGAACAAAACTATAAAATAGAGCCTGCAGAACTTCAAATTTTCACAAAATCAAATCAAATCGAAAATATCCCATATGACGGCGGTGAAAAAGCACTAAATGCTTTCAAAGAAATTATTCGTATGCGAAAAACAAAATTAACACCCTACAGTCCTGTTGGAGTTAGTAAATGCGGACAGTGCGAGTTTCATGATCATTGCTGGACAAATGCTCAGGAGAAACATGACATATCACTTGTATACGAAGTTGATCAATCACTAGCTATAGCATTGCATAACAAAAAGATAAAAACTTACGATCAAATAGAAAATGCTTTCACTGTAGAAGAACTTGCTGAGTTTAAAAAAAATAATGGTGTACGTGTTGGTAAAAAAGCCGAATCTATTTTACGTAATGCGAAAGCTATGGCAAAAGATACTGAAATCTTTATTCAATCCCCAGAGATACCAATACATGATAATTACGTGATGTTTGATCTTGAAGGCATTCCTTCAAATCTAGCTGATGAAGAGATGATTTATCTTTGGGGAATACAGGTTTATGGAAAATACAAAGGAGAATTTCTACCTTCAGTCGCAAGTTTTGAAGATGATGGTGATGAAACTGCCTGGAAAGATTTCCTCAATAATGCGAATAAGATTTTTGAAAAATTTGGAGATATCCCCTTTGTTCACTGGGCACCATACGAAAAAACACAATTAAAAAGGTATATAGAGAGATATGGAGATAAAAAGGGAATTGCAGAGAGGATAAAAAACAATCTTCTGGATCTCCTGCCTGTAACCAAGAAATCAATTGCAATACCTCGTGAAGGTTACAGTATAAAGGTCGTAGAAAAACACATAGGCTTTAAGAGAACTCTAGATGAATATGGAGGGGACTGGGCTATTGCCAAATATTTTGAGGCAAAAGTGAATAATGATATTGCTAGACAAAAACAACTAATCGACGAAATTCTTCTATACAACCATGAAGACCTAGATTCAACGTGGGCTGTCTTAGAATGGCTACTTAAAAAGAAAAAATAGTTTTTCTATTCTGCGACTTCTCTGTGTAGATGGTTGTTTTTTTTCGCTCTTGTACATAAAAAGACTTTACACCCATCAGGATATTCATATGGACCGTGTGCATTTCCTTGTCCACCTCCATACACATAATCACCCGGTCCTAGAATCTTACCATCTACATGCATTGATCCTTCTAAAATAAAAATACTATGATAATGATCGTGTTCATGTCTTGGTTCTATATATCCAACGGGAAACATCGTAATTCTTTCAGAACGCTCAGAAACCTCATCATACCCTTCCCTGATCATTTTAATTTTTACACCTTCAGGTAATCCTAGTATTTCAGAACCATCTGCCCATTCTATTTCGTCTGTGTTTGATGCAAAAAAACCGCCTATATATTCCATCATAAACTCCCATGAATTTATTTTAATGACCTTTGGTTAAATCACTTCCATGCTCTGCTTCCGGATTTCTATGAATCTGATTCATTTTCTCTGCTCTACTACACGAAAAAACAGTACATCCTACCGGATAATGATACGGGCCATGTTGCTCTCCAGGTCCGCCAAAAACAAAATCACCTGGTTTTAAAATTTTATTGTGCACGTGCATCTCTCCCTCAATCACTAAAGTGCTATGTAAATGATCATGCGTATGCAAAGGTTCTGTATATCCAGCTGGGAAACGTACAAACTTGTCCACTCTTTCAGAAACATCATCTACCCCTTCTGCAACTATCTTAACTTCTACTCCTGGTGGTAGACCAATGACCTTTGTCCCGTCCTCCCATTCTAAATCTTCTGTTTTAACCGTTAAAAATTTTTTCGCTTCTTTCATAAGACTCTCCACAAAGAATGAAAGCATAGATTTATCAAAACTTAATTAAATACATTAACTAATCATATTTATCTTATTGAATAAAATGGTCGGGGCGAGAGGACTTGAACCTCCGACCTCTGGTCCCCCAGACCAGCGCGCTACCAGGCTGCGCCACGCCCCGATATTTAGAATCTATATTATTTTAAACTTATCAGCAATCCACCGCACACAACTGTAATAGCAGCAAACACTACCATAAAATTAATATTCTCTATTTTCCTTAAAAATATAGAACTAAACAGAACAACCCACAAGGGTGTAAATCTACTCATAGGAAGAATTAATGTCACGTCTCCAAAAGTAAGTGCATACATAAAAGAAAACGCTGCTGCTGTATTGAAAATTCCCCCAATTACAAAACAAATCAAACTTTTAAATGGGGCATAAATAGCATTGCCTTTTGGCAAAATCGGTTTAGCTAAAAGTAAAAGGACATTTCCTAATCCAAAAGAAACTCCTAACGCAAGAAACGGTGTTTTCTGATAAAAATATCCATATTTTGTAAAGATAGGAGCAATTGCGTAAACAACGGATGCCACAATTGGAAAAATAAGTGCCGTCCTAAACCAATGCTTAAAATCAGTTTCTACATTTTCTCTGCCAATAGTTAGAATACAAACACCAACCACAATCAATAACGTACCGGTCAAAACTCTTATAGTAGGATCTTCTCCTAGAAAAAATATAGCAAATAAAGCTCCCCATATCGGAGTAGTAGAGGCTACCAACGTAGAAGAACTCAAATCCATACGAACCACCGCTACCATCCTGCAAATTGCTCCTATGCCCGCACCAATTAATCCCATACAAGCAAACCAGAAAATCGCCATTGGAATAATATTTCCCCAATCCTCATATAGATATGAAGCAATGAATCCGCCAAGACTAACAATAGAATTGATAGTTAATACCGCTGTTAATGGAGTAGAAGTTCTCATTCCCTGACGAAGCAAAACTAATGTTATGGAAAATAAAACAGAAGAACAAAGCCCTAGTAGTTGCGGTAATCCAAAATATGCAAGAAAAACTGACAAAATAAATCCTTATAAAATGAAAACAACAGTTCAAAAGTAAGTAGCGAGGTTAACGTAAATATATTTATTCCACTAGCGAGTAGATAAAAAAATGATATGATTGGATATGGAAAATTTAAAAGACAAAACCGTTTTGGTTACTGGATCAAGTAGAGGCATAGGCAAGGCTTGCGCAATTTCCCTTGCAAAAAAATGTGGTCTTATTATCGTTCACTATCATAATCGCAAAGAAGATGCAGAAGATACTTGTCATCAGATTGAAAGCTTAGGCGGCAATGCTATGTCCATCCAATGTGATGTCTCTCAAACCAACGAAATAGATTCTTTAGTAAATGAAATAAAAAATACTGGAGAAACTATTTCTATACTTATTAACAATGCGGGTGTTGTCGTTAAAAAATCTCTCGAAGATATGGATGAAAAATCATGGGATTATGTGATGGATGCAAATCTAAAATCTTCATTTCTACTTACGCAAGCGTTCATTCCATCCATGAGAGAAAACAAATGGGGTAGAATTATAAACATATCCTCTCACGCTGCTATCACAGGGGGAAGCACCGGCCCCCATTACGCAGCCTCTAAAGCAGGAATGAACGGACTAACACACTACTATGCGAAAATGCTTGCAGGAGAAGGAATCACAGTAAATTCTATTGCTCCTGGCGTAATAGAAACAGACATGATTACGAAAGACATCGGCGTTTCCAAACCTTGGGCACCTGTAGGAAGATTCGGAAAATCAGAAGAAGTTGCCAGCATAGCAGACATGCTTGTTGACAATGGCTACATGACAGGTCAAACCTTAGTGCTTAACGGCGGTATCTATATGAATTAGGATTCTGCTTTTGCATTTGCGCTTGCGGCAATACCTGCCAACCTTCCGTAAACAGCTCCTAATGTTAATCCAGCACCACCTGGATAATTGAAATAATAAACTCCACCAACTAACTCCCCTGCAGCAAACAGTCCTGGAATTATATTGTTTTCGGTATTAATGACTTCTGCTTTATTATTGACCCTAATTCCACCAAATGTGAATGTAATTCCGGTTGTTACGCTATAAGCTTCGTATGGTGGCTCATCTATAGGTTGTGCCCAGTTGGACTTAGGAGGTGTAATTCCTTTTGTACATTTACCGTCCTTCACAGTGGGATCAAACTTTACAGGCTCAATAGATGAATTAAATTCTTTTATGGTTTTAACAAAATTCTCAACATTAATTTCAAGTTTTTCAGCTAACTCTTCCAAGGTATTTGCCTCTGTCTTAGTCACATCCCTAATGCGATATTCGTCTCTCATTAGATGTAATGTTTTTTGATCAAAAATTTGATAAGCAGTTCTCTGAGGCTGCTCCATTATCAAACCACCGTATTTTGCATACGTATAATTACGAAAATCAGCACCCTCATCCAAAAATCTTTCGCCGTTAATATTTACAACTACAGCAAATGGATACGAATGCTTTTGAAAAGATTCTCCAACTGTCAAATCTCCAAACGCTGGCGCATTTAAATCCCATGCAACAGAATGACAACCACTCCAATGACCGTAAGGCTGTGCTCCAATATCTAACGCCATTTTAATACCATCTCCAGTATTATAGGGAGTACCTCTGACTTTCGCGAGTTCCCATCCAGGACCTAAATATCTACAGCGCATTTCACTATTCGCCTCAAAACCGCCAGAGGCAAGAACAACAGATGAAGCGTGTACGTCATAAGAACCCTCGGGACCTCTCACAGAAACACCCGTTACTCTTCCATTTGAATCCGTAATTAATTTAGTAGCTTTTGATTCATATCGTATTTCAACATCTGCATTAGAAGCAGCCTCAAGAAGTGCATCTATAAGTCCCCAACCGCCTCCTACTATCTCAAGTATCAATCCTCCCCAAAAACGTAGTTTTCCATCTACCTTAAATGCTTGACGTCCACCAGCAAGAACCAATCTAAGGCCTTTTGACTGCATCCACTTTAAAGTAGGAAGTGACTGATCTATCAGGGTAGAAGCCAGATCTCCATCAGTTTGATATTCAGTAACTCTTGCTAAGTCATCAAAAAATTTCTCATGGGTATAAGGCTCTATTTCAATATTCTCTTTTTCTTCATCAGAGAGATCGGGAACTAGTTCGTAAATGTCATCCATTCCCTGAAAAGCAAAACGGAACAAGCCACCTGAGAAAGCAGAATTTCCACCTCTCCAAGGCTCTGGTGCTTTTTCTAATACAAGAACAGATGCTCCACCGTCACGTGCAGACAATGCTGAACACAAGGCTGCATTTCCGCACCCAATTACAACTACATCATATTTTTTTTCATTCATCTGAAAACTATCCTTATTTATATTTTGAAATTTATCTCGTTTAAAGGTTATTTTTAGCTTATCAATTTAATATACTCAAAGTGTATCAACTGTTCAATTCCTAACTGGGGAATGATTTATAACCCTTAACTTTCTAAAAGTTTATAAAGATGCCGAAAATACTAATTACCAATGATGACGGAATAGAATCGAAAGGTCTAGAAGCTCTATACGATGCAGCTACTACATTAGGAGAAGTCTGTGTTTTCGCTCCTAATAGCAATCAGAGTGCTACAGGTCACTCATTGACTTTAAATAGACCACTACGTGTAAAAGAAATTAAAGAACAGTGGTTTTCTGTGGACGGAACTCCTACTGACTGCGTGAATGTTGCATTAAATGGCTTTCTGGAAAATAAAACACCCGATTTGATTCTTTCCGGTATTAACATAGGTACCAATCTAGGTGATGATGTCACCTACTCTGGCACTATAGCTGCTGCAATGGAAGGTACCTTGCTCGGTGTATCGTCTATCGCTATTTCGCAAGATTGTGAAGAAAATACTTCAACAGACTTTGAATTGGCAAAAAAAACAATTATTTTCCTTGCCAAAAAAATATTAAAAGAAAAACTGCCACCAAGAGTATTTTTGAATATAAACGTGCCAAATGTAAGCACAGAAGATTGCCTAGGAATCCAAGTTGCGAGTCAGGGAAAACGAGTCTATGGTGACCGAATAGTAAAAAGAAAAGATCCTAGAGGAGTTGACTATTTTTGGATTGGAGGTGATAAACTAAATTCGAGTTATGAACCTAATACCGATTTTGCTGCAATTGAATCAAACCATATATCTGTCACCCCCGTAAAAATGGATCTAACTGACGAAGAATATAAACTTCATCTCAAGAAATGGAATTTTGATGAATTTATTTAGAAATAGTCCAATAAATAGTGAAAAAAGATGGGAAATAGCTCGGATAGAGATGATAGAAAAACAAATCATTGGAAGAGGCATTAAAGATAAAAAAGTAATTGACGTAATGAGCAAAGTTCCCAGACACCATTTTTGTCCAGAAGTCTTCAAGGAAGACTCTTACGCAGACAAGTCTATTCCAATAGGACACGGACAAACCATTTCCCAGCCCTATATGGTTGCCGCAAGTTTAGAATCTCTTTCACTAAAAGGAAACGAAAAGATTCTTGAAATAGGGTCAGGTTCAGGTTATGTAACTGCTCTTTTATGTGAAATGGGACTTACAGTTCGAGCAATTGAAAGAATTTCCGTTTTATCAGAGTCAGCAAGAACAAAACTTGAAAAACTTGGATACTCTAACTTCCTTCTATGGACTGCGGACGGAACTTATGGCTGGAGCGAGGAAGCACCCTTCGATGCAATTCTTTCTGCAGCATCCGGTGCAAGACCACCACAACCATGGCTAGAACAACTTACCAGTACTGGCACTCTGGTAATGCCTATAGGCGATGAAACGAATCAGAAATTAACAAAAGTAATCAGCAATACAGATGGGACTTTTAAGACTGAAGAAATAGTTGGATGTGTCTTTGTGAAACTTATCGGGCGTCATGGCTGGAAATCTTAGCAAGGAGAACAGAAGTGAAACTTCGCCCAACCGAAATGGATGATTTTTTAACAGAACCAAGAATTGCTCGAATCTCTTCAATAAACCAAGATGGTTCTCCACATATCGTTCCAGTAGTATATCTTTTTTTCCCTGACAAAGGCACTTTTTACTTCAACACCAAAACCTACACTCTTACCATAAAAAACTTACGCAGAAATCCGAAAGTTTCAGTTTGTGTTGATGATGGTTCATATCCTTTTAGAGCAGTTACAGTATCAGGCATCGCACATATTTCGGAAGAAATGGAAAATGACCACGAGGGACAAAAAATGCTAGTGGACCATTTTTACGGACCTGAAATGTGGGAAGACTGGATCAAATCACCCAAAGTAGAAGGAATTAGAGTTCGAGTAACAATCGAACCAAAGAAATGGAAATGGTGGGATCAACGGAGAAAATTATCAGGCTCTGTAAAGATTTAAATTATTTAGAAAAATTTCCAGCTCACTAGCAACGCTCCACCCACAGTCAAGAAAGTCCCAACCACAATAGGCAACGTAACTTTTTCAACATCTCGAAGCAAAAGATGACTTAGTATCAAAGCAAAAAATGGAGATGTAGAAGCTATAGGCTGAGTAATACTTATATCTCCTCTCATGACTGCATGAAAGCTAAGTATAAAAGTTCCAGTATTGACCAGACCACAAATCCCGTAATAATACCAAGCCTTACCCCAGGCTAAGTTTGGTCTGTAATTTTTGGGAAGGGCAAAAGAAAAGCTTAGGATAAAAATAAGACCAGAAATTGTAGTGATAGTAACACCAATTAAAGGCGAAAATAGTATACTTAGCCCTATCTTACGTACTATCGCACCTGCGGCAAATGAAAATACAGCTGCCATCGGCAACCAGATATAACGCCTATCCCAAGAAAGATCTCCACTTTTTTTGATTGAGAATAAGGCACATCCTCCAACAATCATTATAGTTCCAATCCAAATTAGCGGACTAGGTCTCTCTCCAAGTACCATATATGCCATAATTGCAGCTACAAGTGGTTGTACCGATTTCAATGGAACTGCCCTAGAAACTCCAAGGTGATGGATGCCATAAAAAATGAATAACCTTCCAAGACAAGGACCTAACAAACCCGAGACAAAGAAACAAAGTACTGCAGTCCTATCAATTAGTCGCAAATCAGAAAAAATAAGAACAAGCGCTAATAAAAAAGGAACACTAACAATCAAACCGATTACCACGCCAGAAGTTGCATTCGCATATCGCTGACCCATTCGGATAATAATGCTAAATGTTGCTGCGCCAATGGCAGCACAAAAAGCAAAAATACATGCTGTAGTTTGATCAATCATTCTCAAGACACCCAACAAATAGACTCAGAAAATTCTCCATGAAATAATCGCTCCACCAAGAACAATTAACAAAGTTCCGATAAGAATTAAAATAGTAATTTTCTCTTCATCTTTAAAAAACACTCTACTAAAAAGAAGTGCAAATAATGGGGCCATAGAAGAAAGGGGTGTTACTATTGAAAGATCTCCGTAGTTCAGCCCTACAAAATGAAAAAACACAGATGCGGTGTTGAGAAACCCTGAGAAAGTATAGAATTTCCATGCTTGAACATTTTTCAAGCTTGGCCTTTGGGTTGTCGAAAAAAATCGGGAAAAAAGTACCAGGAATAAAAACCCCGAAATACTCATAATTGTAATAGCCAACAATGGCGAATCTACTATCCTGACTCCCGTTTTTCTAAATACATGAGATAAAGACAACGACAAAACAGCAAGGAAGGGAATCCAAATATATTTTCTATTCCAACTACTATCGTTATCTTTCTTGTATGTAATTGAAATGCAACCAGTAACTATCAGTATTGTACCAAGCCATATAAATGGTCCAGGCCTCTCTCCTAAGAGCATAACTCCAAAAATAGATGCAAAAAGTGGCATAGTAGAAGTAAGCGGCATAGCACGAGATACACCTAGATAATGTATCCCTGAGAAATAAAGCACTCTTCCTACTGCAGGACCTAGAAATCCTGCTATTGAAAGTAAAAACAGTGCTTTCAGATTCCACCAATGAGATTGCCAAGTAAAACTACAGAGTAGAACCAATAAAGGGATACTTACGATCAATCCAATAAGAACACCAGTATAAGCATTACCGTGATGTCTTCCTTGTCTTACAATTATAGAAAATGTGCCGGTGGACACAGCAGTTAAAATTGAAAAAATACCTGTGAGAGTAAGATCAGTCATATGCCCAAAGAATAAAATGGAAAGCTGAAAGAATCATTTTAACATTACTCTGAGAATTAACCCATTTCATTAAGATATTTTTTGCAATTGAATTTTAAGTTTAAATTTCCTAGAATCCCATATTACTAAACTATTCTTTCCTACCTAATTTAAGAGAACAAATGATTCCAACTGAACAGTTCGACAAAGCTTTTGAGTCAGCTTTTAGAGATAGAGACAATTTCATTAAATACGTCAAGAATTTTTCTGAAGAACAAGCATTTTGGAAACCTCCAGATAATGAATGGAGCATAATAGAAGGAATCGAGCATACACTTTTGGTCGATGTGTTTTTCAGGAAATCGGCTTTGGAAGTTCTAGAAAAAGCAAAAAAGGAAGGAAAATGGATCACAGAATTAGAAAATAAAGAAAAAATGTCCCTAGAAGCACTTAGAAATAGAGAACAGGGATTTGTAGAGTCTCCTGAATCTTTGCTACCTAAGGGCAGAAACGATTTACAACAAATGATAAGAGAACTTTATCCTTCTAAGATGGCTATCCATGAATCACTTATTTCCTACAGAACATTAGATTTATCACTTCTTATTCCAAGTCCTCGACCAAAATACGGTGCGTTAAATATTTATGAACGCATATACTATTCTGGAATCCATGATTTCTTGCATCAAGAACAAATGATCCGAGCAAGTCAAAATCAGAGTTTTCCTAAACTACAATATTAAATTTTTATTTTACGATATTGTTTTTGCTTATGTTACATATATACTTTTGCAGTTAACCAGAGAAGGAAGAGATGCTAATCAAATCTATTCTTTGATCCAGTCTTTGATTGTCTTAGGAAATGTTGATTCGTTGTAACGTCTCTTAACTGGGAGAACTTCTGTTTTAGAGATTCCTCTTCTTGCTATTAAATAATCTTTATTTTTACTTTTAGCAAAAATAATTGTTCGAAGTTTTTTTTCATTTTTACCAAACAAAGAAACCGTCATACGGTAACTATCAAAGTCATATTCGTCCTTATTTATATCAGAATCTTCATACTCTAAATCTTTCAATCTATTCAAGAAACTATCAACCTCTGCAACATTCACTTTTTTTTCTTTAAGATTCGTAAACTCCCAAGAGTTTTTATCCGTTCCCCCAAAAAGACCTGCAAGAGGTCTTCGCAAAACCATCTTCTTACTACCAGGATATTCTACAATTACTTTTTGAATTTTCTCAATACTATCAAATACTACAAGCCTTCTGTCTCGGAAGTATTTAGTTCTCCTGGTAATTTTTTCGTAATCTTTCTTGTTCAACAAAAATATTCTTTTTTGCCCAACAAATTTCCCATACGCTTTCTTTCCATCGAACAATTTACTTATTACAAAAGTATTGAGGGTTTCTTTATCTTCTTTTTTCTTTTTAATATAAACATCAAATTTCCTTACATCTTTCGATCCTAAACCATAACCCGAAAGATTTTTTTTCGGATTATCAATATAACCTGCAGAATTAGACCACTTTATATCCCACAACAAATCATCAATATGCTTATGTCTGCCTTTGAATCTAAGCGGTCTTTTTCCAGAAGAAGATTGAACCGATACATCCCATTCTTTTTTTGACTTTCTAATTGAATCGAATGTGTTTCCATTCCAAGAAAACCGAATCCGCGTTACATGATCTACATCATAATCAATTAAGTTTTTCTTTCTTATTTTAAATATATTCTTAGGCAAATTATTCATCGTGTGTTGCTTCATCAAAAACACAGGTCCACCACTAAGCCTCCTGGCATAGAAATACACTTCCTTCTTTTTCTTTCCTTTTGACTTCTTCGTATTTATAGGGGCAAAACTGATCTCTCTCTCACCTACAATCACGCCATCGTCTGGCTTTTCAGAAGTTCTATCTTTAAATACATGGTAGATGTACTTTGGATTATCCAAACCATATTTAGACAGATCTTTTGGGTTTTCTTCTACAAATCGAGCAACCTGATCCCATCTCAAAGTTGAAACTACCCCTTCAGTCTCCACTGAATCTGATTCCTCTTTGAGAGGAAATACCAAATTCCACTTATCTTTATTTTCTTTATTCCTCTTAGCGTCAAAGATTTTTTTCATTCCGCTCGAGAAAGCACTGACTTTATTTGCATCTGTAGGCATTGTAGTTATGAGGTACTTATCTCTGATATCAAATATTTTCTTATCAAATTTCTTTAAAACTGCGATATCTACAGTTGCTACTTCTCCATTTCCAAGTAAAACATACCTAAATTTTCCTGTGGGATTTTTATTCCCTAATTTCAAGACTATATCCTTGGAATCTTTAAATTTCATTGATAAAAGTTGTGAGGTATTTTTAAGCCCAAACTCTTCAAGGGACTTCACTTTTCCGATTCGTCTTTGTTCTTTTATCTGGGACACAACTTTCAACATTTTTTCCAACACTTCTTCATCAACGCTGGCAACAATAGGATTGATTATAGAAAAACCTTTAGTATTACGTTTCAATACATATTTATTTTTCTTACCGTAAAAAGAGAGTTTTTCTAGATTTGAGGTGTCTTTCGAACCGATTAATTTAAGGCTAATTTCTTTTTTCTTCTCAGCTTCTTTTGCCCATTTTACATCGTATAGATAGTAGGCTGAGGATAGGACTACCAGAATTAGTAATAATAATAAATTCTTCTTGCCATTCACCTTAGACGCCTTCTTTTATCTTAACCGCCTTCTGCTTACATAAACGGCAGTACCAATCAAAATGATAAAAATCGGGATAACAAGAAACGTTAAAATCCATACATAAGAACCTTCATTACCTTCTATTAGCAATGGATCACCCGTTCTAGTTTTAGGTCTTATGGATATTAAATCTTTCTCTCCACCTAACCAGTTCATTGAATTCAAGACTAAATTTGAATTGCCCTGCATACGTATATACCCATCGGTTGCGAAATCCACATCTCCATAGACAACCATCCTTGCCTCTTTTTTGTTGCTCTTAGATTGAAAAGATGCTGCAGCACCAAGAGTAACAGGACCAGCATTCATACTTTTCTCATCATAGGACAACGCTTTGTCGCCAACTTCAACCTTTGGCACCCAGAAACTTCCTTTGCCAGTTTTGACGAGTTCTTCTCCCTTCAAGCCAATTTTAGGATCTGCTTTAAAATTAACCATTCTAGAAGTCGGAAAAACTGTCGCCATTCCTTTCAAACTCTTTGTGATTGCATGAATCCCGTAACTAGCAACAAATGGCGTTAGAGCATTACCACCAACCATCGCAAATCGAACTGCCTGAGGATCTATCACATACGACTTAGGTGTTTGGAATCCATATTTATTCAATAGAGAAAAGAGATTTTCGAAATTATTCTCATCTGAGCCAAAGTTTGGCTCCAAGAATACTAACAACCTACCCCCTTCATTCATATAATCTTTCAAAAACTTAGATTCAACAGAGGTAATATCTTTTTTGGGATCTGCTATTACTAAAATCCTAGCATCTTCAGGAACGGCTTTCTTTCTCACAAGCAACAGAGACTCTGTTTTGTAATTGTCTCCCCTGAGAAAATTTGCGAGAGCAAACAAGTTTTTACGACTTTTCCCTCCAGTAAAAAGTCTTTCGCCATGACCTGTTAAAAAATATACCTTTTTTTGTTCGGTCTGAACTGTTTTCAAAATAGCGTTTACAATTGCATTTTCGGACAAAGAGTATATTTTTTCCGATCTAAAATCTTTTGATAAAGGCATTTTTCCTTTACTTATATTTGACTTTGA
>TARA_B100000686_G_scaffold321212_1_pt1 | contig 27096 bp, 27 predicted proteins | sample TARA_B100000686 | Tara Oceans TARA_B100000686 (sample SAMEA2622733) | marine metagenome | biome: marine biome (ENVO:00000447); feature: marine epipelagic mixed layer (ENVO:xxxxxxxxx); material: "saline water (ENVO:00002010), including plankton (ENVO:xxxxxxxx)" | depth 150 m | reverse complement strand
TATGAGGTAAGCTAACTTTTCAGGTTGTTTTTTCACCTTGAAAGGGCTGCTAGAAACACCTTAAATTCTTAATTTCGACCATTTCTTGCACAAGAGGAATTCTATTTCTTTCATTATTTTTTATAGGCTATTTTTTATAGCCATAAGCACACACCTCTTATTTTTGTAATGAAATGGCATTTCAACATTGAACAATAAAATTAACTTATTTAAAGTAAGCACTTATCTAACTATGATCAAAAAGATGCTGCACAATAATGACAATAGATTCAATTTCATGCCAAAAACAACACCTACTTTCATGTAGAATTAATCCCTTTGATAGCGTACAAAGCTACATTCACCTACAACAGCTTAATCCGACAGAACAGCAGATATTTAGAAGTATTCAACACCTGCAACTTAAAGCTTTTATGAAGGGCCTCCCTTGGGGCGACCAAGCTCGGCGTGAAGTATGCAATGAACTGCTGAATAACAGTCGCCTATCACTTAAACTATCTGGGCATCATAATGAATCTTTTTATACTTTTATGAGTGACTGTTTAAATAAAATTGAACCGTTATATCAAATCTCAGATAAAGGCGGCTATTTTAAAAGCTTTAAAAAACTAGATTCTCACATGACGTCTTGTCCACATAGCATACTTGCAACAGATCAAGGTGATTTCTATGAAATAATTCATAACCTCACACCTGATGTCATACAAAACATGAACGATCAAGACGTTCATATAGATGATAAAAAAATAAGCCTTGGTGCTGGTATTTATGGCCATATTTCTTTAGGGCGTCACATTGATACTGGTGAACTCGTTGCACTCAAAAAGTTTGATGAACTTGATATTGCCGAAGAAGAAGCTGAACAATATCAAAATATTGAAAATGCTCTAGGCTGCAAAGAAGGACTTGTACAATGCAAAGGTACGGCCTTAATACAACAAGATGGCATTGAAAAAGGCTACCTCGTATTACCGCTTTTTAATCTTGGTGATGGCAGTAAAAATTTAAACGCTTCATCCCAAACAACATCAGCTAAAAGCTATATTACAGCGGTGCATCATTTACATGACCTCGGTATTGCTCATCGCGATATTCGCTTAAAGAATTTTTTACATTCAACAATGCTTGGCATTGCATTGACAGATTTTGGAATCTCTCAGCCGTTTCATGAAATCATCATGAAATTTGGCACACCAGGGTATCTACCACCAGAAAAGTTTAAACCGCACTTCACAGGGATAAGACAAGATTGTTTTGCACTTGGACGAGTCCTTTTAGAGTTAAAGCATCAAAAGGAAGATATTAAAGCCTTACAGGGGCATCACCTTGAAATACAAGGTCAGCATATCAAGCTTGAATTTGATGCTCAGGGTGAGTGCTTAGGTGTACCATACATAGCAGGTTTCAACCCAAGAGAAGCCAGTACATATGATGAAGTGATAGCTGGATTCATGGCTGCTAACCCCTTGGTCAGATTAGACACCAGCTCAGCCTTAAATACACCCTACTTTAAATCTCAAGCATAAAAAAGAGCCTTCATGTGAGGCTCTTTTTTATGCTTCTGTTAAAATCAAGATTGACTATGTGGATTAGCCTTATTTGGCTTCAGCTTCATTTGGACTAGCTGCTTATGACGCAAAAATTTCTTTGTCTCAGGTGGAACAAGACCATCGTCGGCTTGAAAAAAGCCCGCAACATAACCAGCAAACCGGCAAAAGCTGCCAAAGAAATAAGGCTTATGCAAAAAAGCACCACGTACAAACTTGCCAAGGGCATATGGCAAACTATAGCCAACATTTTGTTCGCTTAAACCTTGTCTGTAGCGAGCCTCAACAAAGCTTGTATCTTCGGCAGTACCAACAACGCGGTGTTGAACGACTTGAAACTGGGGAAGATATTGTACTCGCCACCCATACTGCTCAGCCATAATACAAAGAAGTGTGTCTTCTGCACCATATTTAAGGGCTCTATAGCCATCAACTTGCTCATAGCAAGCACGACGAGACATTAAAATTGAGCCTGGGACGTAGTTTCCGGACCATTGCACTTTCGAAACACCATCAGAATAACGATAACTTCCAGCAGCAACGCCTAAATCATCATTTGCAGCAAAAGTACTAACAACATTGTCGTAATAGTCGGCAGGCATGGAGATATCAGCATCTAAATTACCCAAGCAAAGGTAATCAATATCTTGCTTTTCTAAGTATGCATAACCTGCATTAAAAGCATGAATCTTTTTAGCGTAATAAAGACCTTTCTTCGAAGCAGGATCAACATGTACAGCATGGATAAACTCATGTTGAGCTGCAAGCTCATCAACAATAGTGCCTGTTGCATCAGAAGAGCCATCATTCACAATAACCCACATCACAGGCTTAAGGTTTTGATTAATAATAGACTCAGCAAGGCGAGGCAAGTTGTCTTCTTCGTTGTAAGCGGGTGTAATAAGAACATAAGATTTGTTCTTAGCTTCAATATTCATACGTTCTAGTGCCTTGCTTGATTAAATACCACTGACTAATAGTAGCTTCAAATTCACGTCTTTCCAGAGAATAAACGTGCAAATAATTGATATCTAGAGTAGTTAACGGTCTGATACCGGTACTCTAAAGACATCTTAAAGTAGCATCAGTTCAGCATTATGCATATATTTTAAACAAACTTAAAGGCATAAACACAATTTCAACATTACAATTTGTCGATTAAAAACCCTGTTCTAATGCTGTTTGAGCAGATGTCACTCGCGAAAAATCGAGGTATTCTTGCAGTGTTTGTGTGAAGGCTTTGCGACGTTCGTCAGCTTCGTATCTTTTCCAGTGGGCTATATCTTCAAATAAAGCCATCATTAAGACCCCTTGCGTTTCGCCAGTTGTGCTTAAACTTCTTTCAACATAAAAATCTTCCATCGGGATATCGAAGACTTCTAAGGGCAAGTGTCTTATAAGTTGCATAACATGATTAATATCATCTTCTGTTGCATTTGGCTGCTTCGGCGAAATAGAGATATGTCGATACATGGTAAACCCTCATTATCAATACAAAACTTGGTTGTCTTTCCAGCATACCAATTGAAAACATTGAGAGCTTGCCTGTTATTGGGAAGCACTTGCCTATTCCTCCAACGAGTAAGATAGCTAGCAAGGACACCCATTAATTTAAGCTGCAAGGAATGAGAGACCAAGAGAACCAAGGACACCCAAACAATAAAGAACAAGCAATAAAGAACAAGGACACCCACTTTAGCTTCTAAAAGTGGGTGTCCTTGTTAAGTCACTTGTTCATAGTCAATAGTGGGTGTCCTTATTCATTAAAGCGATCGCTAAGTACTAACCTTGAAGATTCATGCCAGACAAAAACGCCCTCTTGCTGGTAACGGGCATGAACTTCTGCGCTGCACATAACATAACCTGACTCAGGATCACAATGAGGCGCCCCCATAATATGACCAGTTTCATGAAGCATAACCACTTGATTTCGATCTCTTTCCAAGCCAATAAAACCACTGACCTGGATGTTAATCCAACCACAAGCAACGCCCCCACCCCAATTAGAGTCCATCACAATCGCAGTATCAAAACCATGATGATAGCGGCTGGTTTTAGTGCCTAGAAATGCATTTGAGTTAGGGTCTAACCCCCATCGCCATCCATTGGGCAAACCTACAATTCTGGATATTTCATCAGCAGCATATTCACACTGCCCTTGACCTGAATTATTAGGCGATGAGTAGCCAGGAAAAGCATGAGGCTGATGCTGCACGCTGAGCATCTCATCAAAACCACCTAAATAGTCAGAATACGTATTTGAAGAAGAATGATAAAGCGCAACAGGACGAGTAAAAACTTCCGATGCATACTGGGAGCCCGACAGTGGATAAGACTGTTCTTGTAAATAATCATCATCAAAAATAATGACAGGGAAAATCACACTAGATGGCTGAACACTAAAGTTAAAAGTTGATTCATCAAGCGGTATGTTTTCTCCATCAAGCATTTGTACCTCTATACGAACACTATAGTCACCACGATTAACTGCATATTTAGTGCCATTTGAGAAATTTTGAAGCAATGAAGGTATATTTATTTTGATCTCAGGCGCAGTACATCCGTCCAACGTAAAATAGGCCTCAGGTAAAGGCACATCGGTAAAGTCATCAAAGCTTGAGCTAGATAAATAGGCTTTAACTTTCATTGGTACAGGTTTCTTCAGCGATAAAGATGCCAAATTCAAAGTAAGCAGACCATCATCACCCTTCTCATAGGTACCGCCGTCAATATTAGTAATACTGTGATTTAAGACTTGCAAAGAATCAAAATCAGAAGCTTCGCAAGAGTCACAGACTAATACACTATTGCGAATCTTGAGAGAATTAATAGCGTTATTAATGGCGTCAGCAAGCTGTGCCTGACTAGCAGTCAAACGAACTGACTCACCGGTATAGCTATTTGATGCAAAGGCATCAACATAAAAACCATCTTTAATCTGGATTGATTGGGTGCGATCGTTAAACTCTTTTAAACTTGGGATTTCTGATTGCGCAAGGCAGAGGCTGTTTCCAGCATAATCAACCTGATCATAAAGGCATACTTGTGCCCAAGCTGGCACTTCAGGCTTAGCAAGCTCAGTGAAACGTAAAGACGAAACAACATCATTAAAGTTCGATTGCACTAAGCAAGCATCATCCTCAGTTAAAGTAATAAAAGGACCTGACTGATGATCATGTTTAAAAAGTTCAACTTTAAAGCCATGAGGTATACGAACCGATGACAAACTATTATCTGCAAATCCTGCATTACTCAAAGACGTTGCATTAATATCACCAGTAGTTAGCTCAACCATATAGCCTTGGTAGTTGCAATCAGCATAGAGCTCAACAGCACCAATGAGAGGCTTATCTTCTGATAATACCTCTTGAGTTACAGCACAAGTGGTAGGCGAAGATTCTGAGTTAGAACCACCTCCACAGGCTGCAATCAACAGAAAAGAGCATAAAAAACTACAGCGAAATATAATAGACATCGACAGACCTCAAACTAACATCACTATTAGTATAAAGTCTTGAAAAACCGAAAATGTTTATCTTTTGTGCTCAACACCTAAATAGCTATTTCGAGCACTATACCGAATCGGTTTTCTAACCCCCTGAAAACCCACACAAAGATTTTGGACAAATAAGACGAATAGCTTGTGGCTTATAACTGAGCAGCATTGCGACTAACAATGCCGTTGCACTTAATAACATGAACCATACAAGGACAGCCATAAGAATATGATCCGCCATGGTACATGCAATTAAAGAGATACAAACACCAATACACCCAAAAATACGACTCCATATCGGCTGAGATAAAGCAGTACCAAACACTTGCTTAGCATGAGCGGGTAAAGAGAGAGCAAACCAAGCCATACCTTTAAAGGCTGCAACAAATGCAATAATAAGCCAAAGTGATTGCATATCATTCATAAACAAAACGCCCCTGCTCTAATTTTTGTTTTTCTGTACCAACGACCCTTAAGCGTTGCGCAACTAAAAAGCCCACCACAGAAGTGAGTACTAACATCGCATCAACCCCAGCCACTGCATAATAAGGTTCAACAAAGAGTGTTTGAATAAGGTGGTCACCTGTCGTCACCCAATTAGCAAGGACAGCCATAAGCGCAATAAAAGCCGCAGCAAAGCACTGTTCACGCCAAGCAGGGTTTAGCTCTAGCGTGCTGTTAATTTTGCTACGCCATACGGCATGTACAAATGAATGCAACCATGCCCCGCAAAAGACATACTTTTCAAAGTCGCCCTTAAATGGTAAATCTGCAGCTAATAATCGATTCGCTAATAACATTGCCACACTAGCAAGCACCATACCTGGCACCATGACTACAGCTAAAGCATCGACAATAGCAGCTCCAGAAGTATTTACTTGTGCATGCTTTTTTGCTCTTTTCTGAATAAAGAAAATAAAACCTGTAGCAATACAAGCACATCCCATGAGCCCACCTATAACATAGAGCCAGCGAAGCATCCAATGCTCAAAGTGTTGCAGATGTAAGCCTGTTAAAAATTCTGCAATAGATTCAACTGCAGAATTAGCTGGTTCTTCATACAACAGCGCCCCTGTAGAAAGCTTGTAATGGATGGCCTGACCAACAAGCGCTACACGATCACTCCCCGCTCGATACAGACTTACATATCCATTTTCATCGCCGTAGTTTTGGATCATTAAAAAGCCAACTTGACCCGGCATCCCACGAGCAGCCCAGCGTTTTTTCGCATCTTCGACCATAGCATCAACGGACGCAACTGGCGCGGCAACACCAGTGCGTCCATGAGGCAACCCTTTTGACTCAGCATCAAGCGCTTCGTGTTTTTCATGCAAGGGTTCTAAAACAGTATGGCTAGCAGGCACAAAATAAAATCCTGCAAAAATAATAAGGCCAGTTAAAGCAAAAAAGAAATGAAATGGCATTGCAAGCACGCCAGTCATATTATGTAAATCGAGCGTATTTCGCTGTGCGTTTTTGCTTCGTCTAAAAGTAAAAAACTCTTTAAAGATTTTGCGATGAATAATAACGCCTGTGACAAGGGCTACTAGCATCATAAAGGCAGCCAAACCTACGACATAAATACCAATATTTTTCCAATTTAAATTGAGACTGTAATGCAATGGGTAAAACCAATCACTGCCAATTTTTAATTGCTGGTCAGAAATAGACTGACCTGTGAGAGGGTTAATGGTGGTTTCACCATGGATATGATTATGCCCACCCACCTCTTTTGGTTCAGGTACCCGAAACCCTACCCCCATTCGAAGTACAGGGTCACGGTGTGTTGTGTATGCCCAAAGTTCATCAATGGACAGCTCAGAACGAGGCGTCATAGGACCAGCATCAAAGTTATGAAACTCAGGCATATTGGCTTCATACTCTTGTTTATCTGGCTGGATCGCTTCGAATGAGTGAATCAACATCTCATCAAACGATGGCATTGGCTGAGGGTCAAAACGTGTTTCTGGAATGGCCCAACGGTCGATTTCACGATCAAACACTGACAAGCTTCCAAAGAAAAAACACACCATCAAAATAAAGCCAAAAATAAGGCCTAACCATGTATGGAGCCAAGTCATCGCCTGTCGACCTGTAGAGAATTGCATCATATTGATCTTCTTATTTAGCCTAATAAAATCTGCTGTAATGACCAGCCGATTAAAATAAATACAAATGCGATGCTATAAACACCAGCCCAAAGTTTTTTGGACTGTTGCGCAAAAGCCCATAAAAAAACAATTAAACATAATGGAAAGACCAGCATATTCATAGCTGCTTCTGCATCATGAAAGCCAAGGCCAAGCATGACCGCAAGGGGGATACCTAAACAAACAATCCCCCAAGCCAATGCATAGCTACCACAAATAGCAATAACAACTGGCAAAATAGACTGCTTCGAAAGTTGAAGAACTTGTTTCATTTAAAAGTACCTTGAATAAAAGCGCGGTAAAACTCGCGCTCTTATTCTATTTATTAAAAGTCTTTAAAATTGGTATAACCCAGAGACTGAGACTGTTCTTGGCGTGCCATAGGCATACTGACCAAAGGTACCAATATTCGTGTAATAGGTTTTATCAGTCAGGTTATCCACGTTCACTTGCAAGGTTAAATTTGGACTTGCTGCATACTTAGCCATGAGATTAACAAGTGTATAGCTCTCTTGCTTCACTTCTTCACTGGCTGCTGTAATTGGGTTTGTTGCAGTAGCATAGCTTTCGCTTTCCCAAGCAAAACCACCACCTAGCGTCCATTGATGTAGATCATTTGGCAACTGATATGATGTATAAGCCTTTAATTGGCGACGTGGCTGATCTGTGTTGACCTTATTGCCTTGAGCATCTTCTGCTTTATATTGCGTCCAGCCTAACTGAACATCCCAACCAGCACGAATTGCACCAACCAACTCTAGTTCATACCCCTGAGAAGTAGCACCGTCTGCAGCGACATAGGCTTGGTCAGTTGTACCTGGTACGACTTGCCCTGTATCAGCTTGAGCAAGGTTATCTTGCTCAATATCAAAAACTGCTGCAGAAGCAATTAAGCGGTCATCCATAAAACCAGCTTTAACACCCAATTCCATACTTGCGCCTTCAACTGGATCAAGTGTTGCACCAGTAGAGTCTCGCTCTCCTTGCGAGTTAAAAATATCCGTATAACTGGCATAGGCAGTTACGCTTTCTGTTAAATCATAAAGCGCGCCTAAATATGGTGTCACAATATTATTGTGTTCAATGGAATCACCTGCTGCAATGGATAAACCACCTGGTGCAATATCCAACTCAAAACTTGTGACTCGCGTACCCGCAATCACCTTAAATGCATCTGTAAGATTTAACTTTGTCGATGCATAAAGGGCTGTTTGTGTCTCTTTCACAGACTCATACAGCGAACTGTCACCGTACACAAATTCAGGATAACCAGTGCCATCCCATGCATTAAAATCACCGATTGGTGTTGTGCTTGTTACAGCGTATTGCGTTGCTGTAAATTCTCGCTCAGCACGAGAGACGCCAACACGAACTTCATGATCACGATCAAACAAATTGAAGCTTCCATGTGCAAAAGCATCAACCATTGTGTATTCAGAATCTAAATCAAATTTACCACCAGCCCAGGGGGAAATACCGAGACCTGTGTCACGGTTTGAGTTACCAAGGACGTATAAGAGCTGGGAATTACCTTTTGACGTACCATAGTTAGCATTTAAATTTAACGTCCAATCATCATTTAATTGGTGCTTTAACTCAGCAAATAAGGATTGAAAATCAGAATTCCAATAAGTCCAATCTGCTGCCGTTGTTTTAGAACGATCCCAGTCAGTACGAGTACCATCATCGTACCAAAGTGGTAAACCACCCCAAGTGGTGCCATTGTTGTCAACAGATTGAATACTGCCACCAAGGGTTAAAAGTGTAGAATCATTCAGATCAATTTCTGTTGTGCCATACACAAGCTGTGAGCTCGTATCTCCAACACTTCTAAAAGAATCTTCTTGCTCTACTTCAACAACTAAACGTCCACGGACATGACCAGTATCACTCAGCGCACCCTGTACATCCAAACCAGATTTAAGCTGACTTCTATTACCAACACTAACGGAAGCACTGCCTTCAAATTCAGTTTGATCAGCACGTTTTCGCACTAAATTAATGGCAGCAGATGGATTACCACTACCGCTGGTTAAACCTGTAGCACCCTTAATAACTTCAACTTGCTCATACATTGCTGTACTTGCATTCTGCTCGCCTGTACCCCAACCTGGATCGAATAAAATCTGAATTCCATCAATCATCATGTTGGTGATTTCAAAGCCACGAGCAAAATAATACTGTCGGCTTGAATCATATTCTTTCACTGAAACACCAGGTGTTTGCATCAAAACATCATTAACCGTAGAAAGCTGCTGATCTTGCATACGTTTTTCAGTCACCACATTCACCATTTGCGGTGTTTCTTTCACACTTGCAGACAAACCTGTGACAGAGGTTGCATTTGAACCAACATACTCATCTGAAGGATTTGCTTCGCGCTCGCCTTCACCCTGAGCTGAAATTTTTAAAGTTGATAACTCTACTGTTTCATCATCAGCACTTTCAGCAAAAGCTGCAAAAGGCGTAGAAATGACACCAAGACTTATTAGAATTATTTGATTTATTTTTGTCGGTTTTAAAAGGTTCATTAGGGACAAGTTCTCCATCACTCAAAGTTCACATTGAGGAGGATTCTATAATAAAAAACGACCAATGTAAATGCGAATCATTTTCATTCTCATCATTAAGCCAAGGACACCCACGCAATTACCGCAACTTAATCAAAATCTACACTCTTTTCTAGCCAGCAATAAACAGCTGAAATTATTGTAATTTTATCCAATCTAGTCATATTTTTTCGAATACAATCCTCAAACTTGAATCCATAAAAAACTCGTTTGGTATCACAGCATAAGGATGTCACCATGGCTGGAATCTCACCTAAAGCATCGCAACATTTTGACCTAGCGCCTCAACAAGGACACCCACTCCAACAACCTCACAAGCCTGAAAATTCCGATGGAACACTCCTACAACCGAATAAAGGCAATATTAAAAAAATACAACTCAGCCACGGACGCGCACAAGATGCTGCAAATGGTTCTGTTGCTGGACACATGCGAGACTTTGCAGATCGTTATCACTTACTCTTCTTACTGCGCATCAAATTACTTAAAGTTATTCGTTCCGTCGATAAAATGACAAGGACAGCCACTGACGACAAATTGGCTTGGAGCCAAGTGGCTCGCATGCTTAATCACGTTAATGCATACCCTTTGTTCCTTGAGCGACAAAATGTCACTGGAAAGATAAAGAAATGGGAGGACCTCCCAATTTCATCAAAGAAAAACTATGTAAAAGAAACCAAAAATCCAGAGGACTTACTCGTTGGTAATGCCATTCCAATTAATGGTCAGTGTGATCAATCTTCCGGAACCACTGGCGAGCCAACTGTTTGGTTTAGAGACTTTAAAGAGTGTGACCAAACCGGACGCCACTTGCGCCATGCAATGAAAGCCTCTGTTGACGGCCCTGTAGTATCTGTACTTTGCTTTGCTCTAGGGCCATGGGCTACAGGCATGACATTACATAACAGCCTGAGTAAAGGCGCTATGGAAGTTGCAATCGGGCCAGATCTGACAAAAGCCTTTAACTTTATTAAAAAACAAAATGCGATGGCTCATCGCTTTGAAGAAAAAACAAACTATGTCATTCTTGGCTACCCACCTTTCTTGCAAGCACTCGGCGAGAAGCTTCAAGCTGAAGGTATTGAACTTCATCCTAAAATGAAACTCTGGGCTGTGGGTGGTGGCGAACCGATGAGCTGTGCCCGCCGAAATGCAATGCTTCAAACAAAATATGCAGACGTGCGCTCTTCGTTCGGTGCTTCCGACTTAACTATTAACATTGGCGCTCAAGATTTGTGGGATGTTCGCCTTGAAAACATCTGTAAAGAAAACCAAGATATTTGCAAAGCTATCTTTGGACGCAACACGCCACCTTCAGTATTCCATTATGATCCAGGCAGCTACAAAATCGAGCAAGCACCATATAAAGATGAAAATGGTCGTCAGATTGACAGAATTCTGTTTACTCAGCTCAAGAAAGTCACCTGCCCTAAAGTGCGTTACGATTTAGGCGATGAAGGTGGCACCAGCAAACAGAAAGATGTTGAAAAAATTCTGAAAAGCTTCGGTATTACTGATATGCCATCCCGAACGCATGAGCTACCATTGCTGTATATCTATGGTCGAGCTGAAAATGCTGTGCCTTATAACGGCTCCAAAGTAACACCTGAACACCTTGAAGAAGGCTTAATCCTAGGTCAATACAAAGGCAACTCAATCAAAAGTTCAATTGAAAGCTATGCACTTAATTCTATCGAAGATGCTACAGGCAACGCTAAAATCAGAATTCTTCTAGAAATGAAAGAAGGTATTTCAAAGGATACACTTAATACAGCAGAAGTTCGTGATACCCTGATTAACGAAATGCGTAAAAATAACGAAGATTTCGATAAAGCCTGTGATTTTGCCACAGATAAGAACGTTGATGTCATAATCTTCAATCATCATGAGGGGCCAAACTTCCATCCTAACCCTAATACCAAAAAAGTGTATATTTTTGAAGGCGATGTTACTTTACGCTCAGGTGAAGTGATTTAAAAAAGTTTATAAAGTAATCTTTTTTGAACAAAAAAAAGCAATACAATGCTTTTCGGTCTAGCATAGTCAATACATTCATTAAAAAAGGTATTGACTATGCAAACTGAATCACTTCACTATCTTGAGTTCTCATCACAAGACATAAAAGCAAGCATCCAATTTTTCACTCAAGTCTTTAAATGGGAGTTTACACTTTACGGTGAAGCTTATGCAGCATTTAAACAACCTCAAAACCCTGGGTTAGAAGGTGGTTTCTTCCAAAGCTCAAGCACTAATACGCCTGCAACAAATACTGTTTTGCCTGTTTTCTATAATAAAGATCTCAAAACCATACAAGAGAAAATTACTCAACATAACGGCATCATCACCAAAGAGATTTTTGAGTTTCCAGGCGGAAGACGCTTTCATTTTAAAGCACCTGGCGATATTGAAATGGCTGTATGGTCAGAGTAATTATTTAACAAGGACACCCATCCCTTGCTTAAAATTGGATCTATCAATCAAAGTATTTTCGCGATGCGCTTATACCTGGCATTCGCTTTATCTGCAAAAGTGACTTTACTTTTTTCAGCATAGAAAAAGAACCTGCAAAAACCTTAAACGTTGCTTCAAACTGCTTTGAAAGTTTCACCCAATTAAGTGGCTTGATATTGAGACGCTTTAACAGATATGGCAGCTGCGCAGCAACTGCCTCTTTTTTCTTATGAATAAGATGCTGTCCCGTCCACTCAACAAGCTCTAGATATTCTCTCAGACTAAAGTAAAGCCCTTTTAATACTTGTTTATTAACGAACGGTAATAAAATTGCTGGCTGTGATTCAGTCGCTGTTTTCCTAGCCTCCAAACGCAACTGAACTGAAGTATAGGAAGACGTCTCAGGCGTCTTGGCTGTATTTGCCCTCATTGGATTTAAATCAACATAAGCCATACAGCTGAGTATTGCCTTTTCATCAAGCAAAGCAACTGATTTAAAACGACCTTCCCAAAAGCGTCCAGTACAATTATCTTCAGCATTTGCAAGACGTGCAATATGCTCATTTAAACAACGCATAAACCAACTCAAATCCATCAGACGTTCACGCCATTGTGCAGCAATCAGGCTAATTGCTTTATGCTCTGATGGTGTTAAACAAGCGCCTTTTTGATAGCGTTGAATGACATGTGGACCATAATAGAGCTGTGTCCATCGTCGAATAACTTCATCATTCGACCATTCTTTTGTTGCTTGAGCATCAATATGCACCACCAAATGATAATGATTACTCATAATTGCATAGGCCGCTATGTCTACAGCAAATATTGATTGCAATTGATATAAACGATCTACAAACCACTGCTTGCGATGGCTATAATCTCGATTTGTCAGCTTTTGATAGCCGCATAGATATGACTGCCTCACACATCGAGACATCACATGATAATAAGGGGTGGCATCTAATGAAACTATGGTATTACGTGGTCTAGTCATTGTTTACTCCAAATTCAAGAGCAATAAGACTAACGCCACTCGAAATGAGAAACTGTGCAGAGCATCACAAAAAAGATAAAAACGAAATTAAAGAATGGATAGAGTTATGGGTGTCCTTGTATAATAAAGAACAGTGGGTGTCCTTGTTAATTACTAATAAAACAGCCTACTAAAAAGGCTTAGGAGGCGAAAAGTAAAATTTATGTGCAGGAACGCTGATCATCTCTTTTTCAGGGTAACGAAAAGCTGTTAGACGCCCTCCAAAAACACAACCTGTATCAATATTAATTGTATTATTGAGCATAGCTGGATTTGAGTTAGGTGTATGCCCGTATACAACCATTGCTTCCCCTTTATAGTCTTCAGCCCAAGGGTAACGAACACACAGCCCGTATTCATCGACCTCCCCTGTAGTTTTGCCATACATACAGATTTGGCGAATTTTTTCAGAGTCTTGACCAATGAATTCTTCATCAATGCCAGCATGAGACACAATAAGCTGACCAGCATCAAAGACTAGATAACTTGGTAAACTTTCTAAGAAAGTAAGAGCCTCAACCCGAAAATTTTCAGGATGAGTATCTAGTTGTTCTAAGCTTTCGCGCAGCCCATGCCGCAAATCAAGCTCTTTTCCTTTTAAAGCCCTTAATAGCTTGTCATCATGATTGCCTACAACAGAGAAAACCCTTGAAGCTTGTTGTCCATGCATTGCCAAGTTTAAAACTTCAGGCACTTTAGGGCCACGGTCGACTAAGTCACCAGCTAAGACAAGCTTACGACCTTGTGGGTGTCCTAGTATAATACCTTCGTCATGACTAATCTCATAACCAAGCAAGCCGACCAAAGACAGCAACTCATCGAAACAGCCATGTATATCACCAACGATATCAAGCTGTTGTAACTCAAGAAGTTGTGCCCTATTCATGAAATGCCTACCAATCCAACGAGTTTAAATTAAAAAACTAATGATTAAATTATAACCGCAACTGGCGAAACTATCATGACAACACCTTGAATTTGATCCAAGCGACAAATCTAAAACAGCTAAGACACCAAACTTACGAGGCTCTTATTGCGCCATTGCTTAAGCCCCTTTTCAACATCAGCTAATGATGGGTGTCCTTGTGTTAGAACAGATTGAACCTGAAGCAACTCTTTACGATTCATTTGTTTTTTAGAAATAGAATCACGCAAAGCGGCTTGCAAAAATGCACTTAATGATGAATTTGGCAAAGACCAAACAGCTTTATGCGTAAACAGATCATGCAAAGTGCCACCATTGTTATAGTTTTCACATGTTTTCTTTAAAACGACACCACCAATGGCTGTCCTTATATGTTCTGGGGCTTTCTCTAATAGACGATGGTCAAGCAGCACATCGAAAGAAGTTCGCTCATTAATTGCGAAAGGAAAACGCTGCCAAATAGCGGATTGAATAGATTCAGGTAAATGGGGCTGCTGTTGATCAAAGTTTAAAAGGAAATGATCTTGTTTTCCAAGATTGATACGCTTGGCCAAACGCTGATCTAAACACACTTGTAATTGTGACTGCTGCTCTGTACTTAACAATAAGACTTGCAAGCCCTTTTGATGCTCATTGGCTTGGGCAGGCGACCACTTTAAGTTGTAGTACCTATTTTTACAAAGCACATAAATTACTTTATGAGTACTAGAAGATTGAGAGCCTTGAAATGATGTGTTACCACCTACAGCAGCTTTGAGCGCAGCATCACACTCGCCCATTTCAACAAGCTGTTTAAGACGTTCAAAGGCACTTTCTTTAATTATTGGATGAGGGTAAGCACCTAGAGTAGGCTGACTCATAATTATTTTGTCAAATGCACCAGTGGCAAATTGCTGACGCATAAGCGTTTGAATATTACGTTGCAAGACTGGCGGTAGTAACCGATTTTGGACAAGAGGAAATAACCGCTTCGGGTCAAAGTCTCTATTTTCGCCCCTTATTAAGGATTCTGTCTGCACAATAAGAGAATCACAGGCTTTATTAAAGGCTTCATTGCGGTTTCGTATATAAGGTATGCTGCCCACTTTCGGTACTCTTAAAGAAGCACGTCCGTCGGCCATAAGAATTGCAAGCCGATTAACAGCAGCTTTCTTTAAAAGAGAATGCGGCTTGAGCAAGAAGTAATCTTGATTAACAAGCCCATCAAACTCACCCACTCTAATTCTTTTAGCAACAACATTAATGATATCAGATTTAGCCAGTGAGGTATTCCCAGATAAAAGCAAGTCAAGCTGCGTAGATCCACCAAAAGTATTTAAGAGTTTATTGACAGCAGCGCGCCTCACATCTGCGCAAGCATGGCTAAGTAAAGAAAAACACTGGTCAAAGCCTCGCTGCCTTGCCATAAATACATTTAAAACATCATTTTTGGTTGAATCATTAAAATTCAGATAATCTATAATATTATCTGATGTTAAAAATATATCCCCTTCATAAAGCGCTTTTTTAAAACCTTGAATAACACCTAAACAAACATCAGTATTTTGATTATGAGAAAAATCAGCAGATTTTAAAATTGAATAATCACCTGTGCGTTTACATTCTTTAAGGTGATTATCCAAAGCAACTTGCCTGATATTTTGAATATTTGATTGCAAGTAAACTGGGTTAAGCATATAGCCAATAATGTAGTTAGGATTATTTTTATTGGCTGACATTGATTGCTTTAATTGTTGAGAAACCGCAAATTGAATATCGTTATCATTCGTTTGAAGCAGAAATTCAACACTCGAGCTTTGTACATCCAAGGAAACTCGTGATAACGCCTTCAATACATAGGTTTTAGAAGCCTCATAGACATCAGGATTAGTCGAACCCAAATGAAATAGATTAATAGATTGAGTAAAAGCCTCAATAGGCTGGTAGCACTTAGCAATTAAAGCACTTGTAAAGGTTGCAGCAAGCGCATCACTTTGATGTGATACAAGTTGATTAAACACAACTTCCAACGGGTTCACATCTAAAGCATCAAACCAGGTGATGAGCCGATGCTCTGCTGCGGCAGAAAGACTTGTGTCTTCACTTTCAAGAAAAGTTAACACATTTCTAATACTTTCCTCATTAACAGGTGCATTGCGAATATTATCAATTCGCTTGGCTTTTGCTGTTCTTTGTACTTCTTCATTAGGATGCTCAAGTGCAAGATGAAAATCGCCGTGTTCAAGGGCATTATCGCCGATTCGTTGCACAAGTCCAGCAGTTGCTGCATCCCTTAAAAGTAACTGTTTTGGCAACATGGCCCAAGCCAATAAATATATTGCAGCTTTACCATCAAATGTTACGTAGCGCTTATTGATGTCAGCCAAACGCCCCCTATCCAAGGCAAAAAAACGCATCTGCTTGCAGGCAATAGCCAGGTTAAAAACACTGCTTACACCTCGACGGCTCATGTCAGCATCTAAGAAGCTCGAAATATGATGCAAAATCTCAGATGGTAAATTTAAGAAATGCGCCCTAGATGATGCATTTGGAATTTGAGTCAGTTTAATATCTTGTGGTGCCGAGTGAGCAACAGTAGTCATAGTGGTCTTCTACTTTAAAGTGTGTTCGATAAAACGATTATGTATACGAAAAGAAATAACGACACTTAATAGTCGCGATCGAAAACAAATAATAGCAAATCACCATTTAAAATAGATAGAACTATAAAACCTTCAGATACAAACTTGTAAAAGCATCACGAAAAGTGTTCAAAAAAAACCAAGGATATAGCCAATATAGATTAAAAAACCATAAGTTAAATATTCGAACGTTCGCATAGTACAATGCAAATGGAAGAGCTGAAGCCGAGTTAAAATACGTCGAGGCAAAAATGTTAATGCAGTGAATAGAATAAAAATAATTGCCAAAACAAAATCCGACACTCTCAAGTTACGGTCAACAAAGACTGGATAACCTTCATGATAAAGCGTTGCCCGTACAGCTTTTGAAGTCACATCGCCAAGAGTGACGAAAACAGTGTCACCAGCTGCAACACGTTTATACTCTTCTTTTTCTAAAGGCAGCTTTAGACCGTTGCCGCCATCAACAAAGGCATAAAAACTTTCACCGAAAGCATGTGACTGCCGTTCTAAACCATTTACTATTGACATAAAGGTATGCGAGCCACTGCTAAAGCTAGTTTCATAAATAAAAACCAAAAGAAAAATGGATAAACAAAAGACACAACCAAGACGTACTAATTTGATCGTAGTACTCATTGCATCCAAATATTCAGGCTTCGTCATCTTTTCATAATCTTCGTATTCCACGGGCGCACCTCTATTCACCATTTAAAATGGCACAATCATAGCAAATACAAACTATCGAGCAGTACACAGGCTTCAAAAGTGTTCATTTTTAAAACAAAAATGCACACCTCTAACACCATTGCTTGTGAAACATGCATTGGTCATCTAAAAATAGAGAATACGCCGATCAAATTCTAAACACGACACTCAAAGAGATGTTATCGAAAGGACAAGCCTATGCGGCTCAAAGCCCCACACTTCATATTGCTAGCTCCACTTTTTATTTCACAAACACTACTTGTAACCCAAAGCTATGCAAACGATATACAATGGTCAGGCTTTGCCTCTGTAACAGGTGGCATGTTGCTTGGTAATGGTGATACCAATGTTAACTACCCATATGTTGTCGAACGCGAAAGCAACAGCACCTATGATGACGACTTTAGCTTGCTGCCAGAAACACTTGTGGGGCTACAAGCAATTGGCACAGTCAATGAGAAAACAAGCTTAACTGCACAAATTATTGGCAAAAGTGCTGCGGCAGAATTTGGTGATAGTTACGAACTTGATTTAGAGTGGCTGTATTTAACCTATTATGCTACCCCAGATACAGCCATTAATCTCGGACGCTTTAGAATTCCTCTTTATTATTACTCAGACTTTATTCATGCATCCTATGCATATCATTGGGTTCGTGCACCTATGCCTGTGTATAGCGCAAACCTATACAGAGTCACAGGTATTAATATATTCGATAGTCGCTATATTGGTGAATGGGGTTTAACAACCCAAGCTTGGTATGGCTCGGAAGAGTATAATCTTGCTATAGATACTGATTATGATATGAAAAAGAATATTGGCTTCACGACTACTCTTGAATACGATGTTTTTCATATAAGAGCGGTTTATGCTGAATTTTCTGGAAATGCCATATTTCGTGACAGTGTGAATGGCGACTATACAACAAAAGCCCAGGGCAACTACCAAGGCATTGCGTTTATGGTTGATACACCAACATACATCTGGCACAGCGAAATAAACCGATCAAGCTCTCTCTATGACGGCATAAAAGACACAGCTCGTTCAGGCTATACATCAATTGGCTATAAATATAAAAACCTTCTGCCTCACTATACCTATACCAAACTGACAACAGGTGATGACTCAACAACTGTTAAAGCAAACACTTTTGGCATCCGCTGGGATGTACATAAAGACACAGCAGTCAAATTCGAATACACAAGATACACTGAAGATAATAGCTTATATGCAGCCTTAAACTTACCAACACAACATACGATGGAAAGTATTACTGCAGCTATAGATCTTGTATTTTAAACAGATAAATATTAGGGTTAAAAACGATGTTCAATGCCGTTTTTCGTACATTAATTAAACAATTCGTTCTCTTATTATTAGGAATAATATTAAGTATGCAGGCAATTGCAACAGAATTTGCCGTTATTGTGCACCCAAAAAATACATCTACATTTACAGCTGCAAAAATTTCTCGTATGTTTCTTTCGAAAATAAAATCATTTGATAATGGCTCACCTGTCGAGTTTTACAGCTACGACTTTGATACAGATATACGCCAAGCCTTCGAAGCGAAAATTTTAAAAAAAACACCACAAGAACTTAAATCATATTGGACTAAGTTAGTCTTTACCGGCAAAGGCTCTCCTCCTCATACAATTGGCACTGATGCTGAAGTGCTTTACCAAATCTCCAAGAACCCAAACGGCATAGGCTATATACCAATTGAGTTAGTCACACCAGAAGTAAAAGTCGTGTACACCTACTAATTTATGTGCATGTAACCTGAGCTTGATCAGTTTGATAGCTTTTGATAACGTCCTAGCTATATAAAAAACAGATTAAGATAAGGATCATCTCATGCAGATTAATAGCCTAAAACAAAATATACCGCTTACATGCCAAGATGATTTCTTTATTGGTCTTTCCAATACGTTACCAAGACTTAATTCCACAGCACAGACAGCTATAAAGTCCCTTGAAGAAGGTGACACTCCACGACTACACGACACCGAATTTAACCCAATTGCAAAACAGTTTTTTGAAGTTGGCACCTCTATCGATATTATTCAAAACCCAAGCACCGACACCGCCGATGTAATAGACCATTACCTCAAGCAAGCTGCAAGCCTTCTGCAAAAAGTCTATAGCGACGACTTCAAGCACACACCAGTTCACTTTAATTACGCACCAAACAAACCAGGCACACTTGCAGGGTTTATGGACCAAAAGGTCCTCAAACTCCATGGGCCACAATCAGATCAGCTCACTCGCTGTATCGACCAAGTCGACCCAGCTCAGTGGCTTAAAGGTGAAGGCCAGCAATGGATTCAAAAAGTGTTAAATACACCATATAAATCCAAGCAAAACACCTTTCAAAACCGCCTCACACAAATCAACTTACTTGGCAGTATTGGCGGTGCATTTCAGATCATGATCCGCAGCGATTTAAACAAACCGACAATCGCCAACCTCTTTGACCTGCCACTTAAGGATCTTGAGCAGGTTTTAACAGACTATACAACCAACATCCGCCATAAAGAATTCGATTCAGAAAAGCTGCGAGCAAGACAAGAACGCAACCCCCTCCTATTACAAGGACAGCCACTCAGCAGCAAAGAAAACCCACACCCCCTAGTGAATGCATTTGATCATGGTCTAGGCTTTGGGCAAATCTTTCACCCATCCACAATGGACAGTGACACAGCAGCACACTATGAAGCAGCAGAAAAGGCAGCAGGTGGTCGACAAGCTTTGCCAAGACAAGGACAGCCAATACAAGATTTATCCCGCATTGGCCTTATCTCAGAAGACGCTCTATCAAAAATGCCTAAAGCCTTCCAAAAGCTCGACCTACTTAAGGACATCCAACAATTACAACTTACTCATGGTGCTGGTGTAAACCGCTGGCGGCTTACAGGTGAATTTCCTCAACACTGCAGAGATCAAGGCTTTCCTGTAGCAGGCACGCAATCAGGTAATGCCGCAGTAGCAATACTTTTTCTGAACCTCGCGAGCAAAGGTCAGTTCTCAGGTTCAGAGCATGCTCACAAGTTTGGCCTCTACTACCCTGCCATGCTCAATATCTGCGGTCACCACGCCTTATGTGAAAGCAGCATCTTATTTCATGCAGCTGCAGATAAAACCAAGCTTGATTTACGAGTACCGAAAGATCTTTACGGCACTATTCTTCATCAAGTGCATTTGCATACACTTGCAGATAAACCGGACTCATATTTTAATGCACTGAGAGAAGCTTAAAGTCATCAAACCGCAAACCAAGAAAACTAACCAAGAGAAAACTAACCAAGGACAGCCATAATCAAAACGGGGGTAATCACAGATAAAATCAAACCAGAAGATAAAGCCAATGGCACAATTTCAATGCCATAGGCTTTTTTCAAAAACGGTAACGTTACATCTACAGCCGTGGCACCACAGTAACCAACCCCAACTGCAGAATGCACCCGCGAAAGCACAGGTAAGCTCAAAATAACCAGCAATTCACGACAAATATCCAAAGTAAAAGCCAAGCCGCCAATATATGCGCCAGCTTTTTGGGTTACAAGGACACCCGTCAATGAATACCAACCATAGCCAGAAGTCACAGCTACACTTTCTGCCAAACTCAAATCGCTCACAAAGTGAATAAGCACTGCAGCCACTAAAGAACTGACAAACACAACCATGGCCATGATAAAACCAGCTTTATTCAGCATTGCTTTACCGAGGTGAATCCCATGCACTCGTAGATCAAGACCAATCATGACAAGCAGCACAATAAGGACACCCCAAGATAAGTGATGGATATCCTCAATTGAAAGAAACTCAAGCTGACCAATAAAAAAACCAGCGATAAGATACACAAGCACGGTTATTTCTTGCAGCGCACTCCATAAACGGTCACGTAAAGAGGCAAAAACTGGCCGCTCAGGATTTTTAAAAGACTGGACACTACGATGACGAGTTACAAGTAAAAGCCCTAAACCATTGCAGACCGTTAAGATCACAAAAGCAAGGACACCCACTAAGCCAATCTTCATTAGGTTGTCATGGATGTCCTTATCAACACCAAAAAGCATCCCCATTGAAAACATCAGTGCGATGATATTCCAGTTTAGCGCCTTAGCAATGCGTTGCTGCCATGGGTGTCCTTGTAGTGGAACGGCGTAACCGAGGATTAAAGGTGCAGCAACACCAAAGAGGATACTGAAAACACTGGTCATTTTTTATTCTCTTTATCAATAATTTAGAAAGATCCTACGAGCTTATCAGAGCCTAAGAGCACTGATGCAGCCAAACTGAAGAAATAATGAACAAAAATTGTATCATCTGTTATGGAGAGATAGATAATCGTTTACGAAAGTATTAATATAACGCCTGATACAGAGCGTTACATTCAAGATATAGGAAGTACGCATGTTAAAATACAAAAACCAAATAAGAGCATAAAAGAATGGTAAGAATTAGCGCCGTAACTGGTGGCAATGATATTTCAAACATCGAAGAAGAAGCCGGACGTCTTTTAGATATTCAAAAAGCAAACAAAATACCAGGTTCAAAAAACTTGTTGATGAAACTCATGTCTCTTGTCTCTATGGGCAGAACACATATAGTCCCACAAGAAAAACAAAAGCAGATAACATCAATACATATCCCAAAAACGCTTGCTGACATTTCAGCAGAAATGATGGCGCAAAAAAACTATGAAAATGCCGTTCAACGCGCACACGATCAGTTAATGGAGCATCTAACACAAGATAATTTACGCTATCTATTACGTATGTTCCCTCATTTTAATGCCCTTGAGCGTGCAAGAAAAGAATCCATTTTTCTAACAACTGGTTTAGAGCTTTCATAACGTCGAAAATAAAATAAAACAGAGTAGTAGATTATATAAATGACTAAAATTATAACAAACTTAAGTAATACTGACTTAGAGCATCCAAGCAGCATTACTCCTGAATCAGTTCTTAACACGATTAAGAACGCCAACACAGCAACCAATCAACGCATCGACTTAACACAGACAAACAGTGACGGCAGGTCTCCTATTGATGAATTGATTCATACGGCCAACCCATTCAAAAAAGGCTCTATCGATCATGTTGCATTCCATCTAGCTTCATACGTAACACTAGCAAGCATTCGTGCTAAACAAGACATTAAAGATATGCAAAAAGCTTTAAGCGAAATGTGTGCAAAGCTTCATGAGTTAGAAAAGAGAGAAAAACAAGATGAGAAGATCAAGAAAAATATTTCTTTTATCTTGAATATATTTCCTCACTGCAATGCTTTAGAAGAAGCAAGAAAAGAAGCCAAACTGCTAAATACAGACTTAGAGTTATCATAATCTCTCAAAACTGTGACGCGTGTCACGGTTTTGCCCCTTCCCCTCTTAAAGCGTTGCGCTTATCCTGTGCCTACACAACAAGCACAACAACAAAAAGGATAAGCACATGCTCGTATATGGCACACAATATAAATCCATCCCTGGCGATTACGTTGAAAATTACTCATGCCCAAACTGTGGACAACAACAATGCCACAGTTACGCTCACCTCAAAAGTTTTGCTTTTTATAAAATACCAACAATTTACTTGGGTAAAAAAGTAAACCTAGCATGCCAGCACTGCCAAAAACATATTGAGCAGAAAGACCTCCCAAAAGAACTCACAAATAAATTAAAAAAATCAATTGGCTCAACATTCAATATCGTAAAACAATTTACTGGTATTTTTGTCTTCGCTGCTTTTATTGTATTCGCACTCTTCATGGGCGAAAAAAGTAAAGAAACAGCAACTCAATATATCAATGCACCAGAAATTAATGATCTGTACATTGTGAATATAAGAGATATCTATAATTTCGAAGAGTCTGCTCGCTACGGCGCTTTAAAACTAATTGAGGTTGAAGCAGATAATTATGTTTTTAAAATTGGCTCATGGACATCCCGTAAAGCCACCAAAGTTGAACGTCATTATAAAAAAACAACGCAAGACTTTCTACCAAACACAGATACATATACAAAAGAAGAGCTTTTAACCTTACTTAATACAGGGCTTATTCGTTCAATTGAGCGATAAATTAGAATACGCTTGAAATAATTATGGATACCATTTTCAAGCTATGGCAGCACATGCAAGTCCTTACATGTGCTGTGTCTTTCACGACAAGGACGTCTTTTTTAAGCAATAGTAACAACAGCAGCACCTTGCGATTATTATTTATACTAAAATAAATTGAGGTCTTTTCATATTAAACATAAATCATTATTATTGGACGGCCTTTTTTTATGGATCGTTTACTTTTAAGGAGTTTAATATGTTAAAAACGGTTAAAGTTATCGGAATTGCAGCGGCTGCATTTCTTCTTCAAGGTTGTGCTACTTCTGTTCCAGTTGGTGGCATCCTAACTGACGTGCAACTACCAGTTTCTGTAACAAGCAACGGTAATGCAACAAAAGTTGGTGTGGCTCATTGCGAAAGCTTCCTTGGCCTTCTAGCAACAGGCGACTGCAGCATCGAAGCAGCTAAAAAGCAAGGTGGCATTACTGAAGTAACTCACATTGACTGGAAAGCGAATAATATCCTAGGTGTTATTGGCAAGTACGAGCTACAAGTACACGGTCGATAAAAAAAAATTGGACTGCAATTGAACTCACATCCTCAATTGCAGTCCAACCTCTTCACTTATTCGACCCACCACTCACACGAGCAACGCTATGCAGATCACAATTGCGCCTCGAAAAAAAGATTATATTCATTTCGCATTTAGAACCATCCTTAAACAACGTAGAGTTTACGGTGTATTTTTTCTTATATTACTCAGCCTTTTAACCATATCCGGCATCATGATGTTTATAAAAGACATTGAACACAGCCGCCATAACTGGGTTATTGCCTTAGAAACACACTCCCTTTATGCCGCCATTGGCACAATAACTTGGTACATTATCGACGTATTAAAAATACTCTTCACAAGCCCACAAAGAAGTAACCTCCTTTCAAGCTGTTATTTAGAGTTAGATGAAAATGGTATTTTTGCACAGCAACACAACCATGAAGCACATATAGAGTGGCATGAAGTTTCATCTATTCATAAGTCTGGCAATAACATGTTTATTACAAATAAAGCCGCCATAACACCACTCATTAATGCACGGCATTTTGATACAGAGGCAGAATTTAACCTCTTCTATCAAGAAGTGTTGCATTTCTGGATTGATTCAAGAAAAAAAGCAGCCTAAGCTGCTTGCAGATAAGCCCCTCTACACAAAGCCTTTACGACTAAAAAAGCTAATTCACATTAACAGAGTTACGCCTTTAAATTTAACGTAAAAATGATAACTTAAATCACACAACACTAAAAATGTGACCTAGTTCCTTCACATTTTCGAGCTATAAGAGCAGTGTATAGATTAGAAGTGGTTTTAATTTGATCGATTTAAAGAATCGAAATTTTTAACAGAGGTACTTGTGTATGAAAACGATCACAGAAAAGCAACTTGCTTATTGGCTTACAGAGCGACTGCATGAAAACCAAGAACTCATGCATTACGCAGTAACAGCATGCACCTTCGCCTTAAATGAAGATTTCACAACATCCTTTATTTCCTGTGAAGTGAGAGCCAATGCGGGCGACCCAGATAATGAAGCTGTGCAAGCCAGGATTGATGAGCTAGTGAAAGAAGCAAAGCATCTCTTTGAGTTTGAGATTAACAGGGAACATTCCTAGTGAGTCGTGCCAAGTGAGCCCTCTCAGAAACCTGCTAACTTGGCATTTTTATTTTTTCATAGATTTGACTTACAGAATTTATGTAAATACAATGTACATATGATAAACTTCGAATGGGATCCTAACAAAGGGATCAAAAATCAAAAAAAACATGGTGTTAGCTTTGCAGAAGCTCAATCAGTATTTTATGATGAGTATGCACTTCAATTTTTTGATGAAGAACACTCTAATGATGAAGAGCGATTCTTAATGTTAGGCATGAGCAGTGAAGCAAGAGTTTTACTTGTATGTCACTGCGAACGAGATAAGGGAAATACCATCCGAATTATCTCAGCTCGAAAAGCCACAAAGAATGAACGAAAACATTATCAAGGTGCAACTTTATGAAGGATGAATACGACTTCTCAAAAATGAAATCTCGCAAAAACCCATACGCCTCCAAATTAAAAAAACCAGTTACAATGCGGTTAAGTGAAGACGTTATTAACTACTTTAAAGAAATGTCAGAAGAAAATGGCGTACCCTATCAGAGCTTAATAAACCTCTACCTAAGGGACTGCGTAGCACAGCATAGAAAAATAGACATTACATGGCCTTCTCATTAAATCATATACACCACTTAATATAATGTAATGACTATGGCCATGTAATTGAGCTCAACTGTTATCGCGGCACATCACCTAAAATTGTAGCACGATACATAATGCGTCTTTGTGGCATATAATCGTTTGTCGCGTAATGCTGAGTTAAACGATTATCCCAGATCGCCAAGTCATATTCTTTCCACTTCCAGCGAATACTAAATTCAGGCTTGGCCACAAAGCTGCACAAGAAGTTTAACAGAATATCGCTTTCTTTCTTCGCCAGTTCATTAATACGTGTTGTAAAGCCTTCATTGACGAACAATCCCTTACGACCAGTCACAGGGTGTGTACGAATAACAGGATGAGATATTGGTGGATGCTTCTCAACAGAGGCCTGCCACTTTACTAAATCTTCTGGTGTAGCCCCATAGCGCTCTTGCGGGAATGATTGCCTAATATCATGGCTCGCTGTTAAACCTTCAAGCATTGCCTGCATAGGCTTAGATAAAGCCTCATAAGCAGCAATACAGCTTGTCCATAGCGTATCACCACCTGTACTTGGCAACATACGAGCAGAAAGCACCGCACCCATAGGTGGCTTATCAATAAAAGTTACATCAGTATGCCAGTTGTCATTATCTGGTGGGTTATCGTTATGGGTATCCAACACGATAATTTCAGGTGCATCCTCATGATTCGGATACAAAGGATGAATGTGCAAATCCCCAAAAATGGAAGCCAACTGCTTCATTTGTACAGGGCTTAATTCCTGCTGCCTAAAGAAAAGTACATGACGCTCATGCAATAAGTCGGCCAGAGGAGCTGCTAAATGCGAGTTATAGTCAAAAGTAGTGCACGGGAGATTTGAAAAAAAGCAGCATCTCTGCTTGATTGTAGTTGTCGAGACAACAATTAAGAGGATGCCACCATGGACAATTCTAGCAATGAAAACGTCATCAATCTAGAGCAACCATCGGATATGTTGACTGATTTGATTAGAAATCATGCACGTCAGTTAATCAAAGAAGCATTAGAACTTGAGGTTGCTGAAGTATTACAAGAATTCCAAGAAAGAAGGCTTGCAGATGGCCGGCAGGCTGTATGCCGTTCTGGATACCAGCCAGAGCGAGAAATACAAACAGGTATCGGGCCTGTACCTGTTAAAGTCCCGAAGATAAGATCACGAGATGGCCAGCCGGAGTCATTCAATTCAGCATTAGTGCCGCCTTTTATTAAGAGGACGAGAAGTTTAGAAGCTGCAATACCCTGGCTGTATC
>TARA_B100000686_G_scaffold354838_1_pt1 | contig 27191 bp, 26 predicted proteins | sample TARA_B100000686 | Tara Oceans TARA_B100000686 (sample SAMEA2622733) | marine metagenome | biome: marine biome (ENVO:00000447); feature: marine epipelagic mixed layer (ENVO:xxxxxxxxx); material: "saline water (ENVO:00002010), including plankton (ENVO:xxxxxxxx)" | depth 150 m | reverse complement strand
ACCTATAAATTATAAAAGAATAATTTTATTAAAACCCATTTTTTTGATTATATTCAAACTAATGTATCCCCCTTTACAAAGAAACAATACGAAAGGGAAAAACCTTCTTTCAGTTTTATATATTCAATTAATAAATAATATAATTTTCTTATCGGAGATCCTAACTTTAATATTTATACATATTCTGATTTGGAATTTGAGAAGACCTAACATTTTTAAAAACGTTATATATAGTATTTATAAAAAATTAAATGATGATTCATATGAACATAACAATATTAATGGCTATATATATTCAAGTAAAAATGAAGATCCTTTAATAGAAGCCTGTTTAGTAGCACGGTCAGCAAATAAACACGGTATATATGCTGACATATTAATAAAAAGATTCAAGTCTGACTTACCTAATCTGAAGAGTAAAAGTTGGTTAAGCTTTTTTCTAGCTGAAATTGGAAATGAAAAAGACTCAAAATATCTGAATAGTATTATTCTGCAAGAAAGTTCTAATATAAAGCCTAATTACATAGAGAAATATACAAAAGCTAATTTAAATTACGGAATTGTAATTGCAGCAATGTTTGATTCTCCAACATTTCAAAGTTCTGTAAACAGTATATTAAACAGTGATTTTAATGGAGATATAGTTGTAGCTGAAGATGGAAGAACACAAAATAAAAATTGTGAAGAGTTTTGTAAATCTATAGGAGTAAAGTATATTAAAAACAAAAGCTGGCAAGGAATATCCGGAACCTTAAATATTGGAATTGATTATTTGGATCCGAAAACAGATATAGTAATCATAGTCCATAGTGATGTTTTGTGGCCAAATTATTGGTTTAAACAATTAGATACTGCTTGGAGTTCAGTTAATAAATATCAAAAAATAGCTCAAATTGGACTAGGTTATGTACAATTTCGTGCAGGAACAGATTCTACGACCAAAGAACTCTTTAACCAAGGTGAATATGACCATTTAGTTAAAATTCTCAAATCATCAAAAGATTTTGATAGACTAACAAAGAAAATTGACGATGTTCAAATTCATGATCCTAGCCTACAATTTGGTTTAAACCGAGAACCATGGCATGACAATCCGCACAAAATAAGATTTATGACAGGAAAAACTTGTATTGCCGCATCTTTTCCCAAAAAGTACTGGGAAGGTTTTGGTAAATATGATTCTTCAATTCCATTCGGACATGAAGGAGAAATGCAAATTAATGCAGCTAGAGATAAAAAATGGACAATCTATTTTAACAATCCACCGCTAATTCATATGCGCAGCGATGATACTCATAGGTTGAATAAAGAAGAAAAAAATTATTTTTCTAATATGATGAATAATACACATCCAAAATTTGAAGAAAAATATGGCTGGAAATTAGACCATTTCGAATTAACTAACTTTAGTGAAGTTAGAATCATTCATTATAAAGAAATCACTAATGCTATTAATAAAATGGATTTTGATAGTATTGATTATATTTTTGAAGAACTTTTTCAAAGATTAAAATCTAAAATTTTATCAAATTGCGAACATAATTGGTGCCCAAGTAGATCTGTATGTACATATATCTAAATAATAAATTATTGGAGTAATAATAGTTGAAAAAAATTCATAACAAAATTCAAGACATATTTGAATTATCTGAAACTTTAAAAAAACATAAACTAAATGGACAAAAAACAGTACTATGCCATGGAGTTTTTGATCTTCTGCATATAGGTCATATAAAATATTTTGAGGAAGCTAAAGCATCAGGGGATATATTAATTGTAACCATAACTCCAGATAAATATGTTAATAAAGGCCCTCACAGACCTGCTTTTAGTGAAACACTCCGTGCTGAAGCTATTGCATCTTTAGATTGTGTAGATTTTGTAGCAATAAATCAATGGCCTACAGCAATAGAAACGATTAAAACACTTAATGTTGATATATATGCTAAAGGACCTGATTATAAAGATCCAAATAATGATATTACTGGAAATATTTCTAAAGAAGAAGATGCAGTAAAATCTATAGGAGGTAAAATTATATTTACTGACGATATTGTATTCAGTTCTTCAAATTTAATTAATAAATATATTTCAATATATGATCCCAAGATCAAAGATTATCTAAATGAAATCTCAAACAAATTCTCAATTGAGACAATAAATAGCTATTTAGAAAATTCTAAATCTTTAAATGTATTGGTAATTGGAGAAACTATAATAGATGAATATCAATATGGTGAATTAATGGGTAAAACTTCTAAAGAACCTATACTAGCCACTAAAGCAACCACGTCTGAAAAATTTGCAGGAGGTGTAATAGCTGTTGCTAATCACGTTGCAGATTTCTCTAATAAAGTAACTCTTGTAAGCACTCTAGGAAGCTATAATACGCAAGAAAAATTCATCACTTCTAATTTAAAACCAAACATAAATTCAAAATTCATTTACAAAGAAAATTCTCCTACAATAGTTAAAAGACGTTTCTTAGAAGCACAATTAATACAAAAATTATTTGAAGTTTATGAAATGAATGACGAAGAATTAACAAATTCTCAAGATACTCAGTTATGCTCATTATTAGAGGAAATAGTTCCAAGTCAAGATTTAGTTATAGTAGTTGATTATGGGCATGGAATGTTAACTTCAAATGCAATTAATATTTTAAACAATAAATCAAAATATTTAGCAGTCAATACACAAGCTAATGCAGGCAATAGAGGTATCAACCCTATATCTAGATATAAAAAAGTAAATTACACATCCTTTGCTAGCCATGAAATAGCAATAGAAGCTAGAAAAAGAAGTGGCGATATTAAAGAATTAATCAAACATATTTCTTCTCAATTAAGCTGTGAATTAATAACAGTTACCCGAGGTAAAGATGGAAGCATAAGTTATAATGATAAAGAAGGATTTACTGAATCCCCTGCTCTATCTAATCAGGTCATAGATAGAATGGGTGCAGGAGATTCAGTGTTAGCAATAACAGCTTTATGTGCTGCACAAAAGGCACCTTTAGAAATTTTATCTTTTATAGGTAACGTTGCAGGAGCTCAAGCTGTAGCTACTCTTGGACATAGTAAAAGTATAAGTAAAGAAAATTTAATAAAACATATAAATTCACTATTAAAATAATTAAATGAATCAAAAAAACATTTCAATCAAAAAATATATTCAAAATATTTATGACGTATTAAATAATACAAAAGTTACAAATAAATTAGCTAAAATAATTGACCTTGATGAAGCGACTAGTAAAATAATTAACTACATAATAAAAGCTAAAGAGACCAATAATAAAGTTATACTTATAGGTAACGGAGGAAGTGCAGCAATTGCTAGCCATGCTCAAAATGATATGTGTAAAGCTGTAGGAATAAAATCAATTGTTTTTACTGAGCAACCATTATTAACCGCTTTGTCTAATGATGATGGATATGAAAATGCATATCAAAAGCTAATTGAATTATGGGCAGATAAAAATGATTTATTATTTGCTGTAAGCAGCTCAGGAAATTCTGAAAATATAATTAAGGCTATAAATGCTGCTGATAAAAAGCAATGTAATATTATTACTTTCACTGGATTTACACCAGAAAATATAATAAGAAAAATGGGTAAACTAAATTTTTATATTAATTCTATGCAATATGGACACGTAGAAATGTCACATTCAATATTAATTCATTATTTAACTGATCAAGCTAAGGATATATTAAATAAATAATGCAAAATAAAAAAATCTTAGTAACTGGAGGAGCTGGATATGTAGGCTCTGTATTAGTACCTAAGTTGCTTAATGCAGGATATTCAGTTAATGTATTAGACCTTTATCTTTTTGGTAAAGAATCTTTAAGTAAAGTTAGAAATAATCCCAAATTAAATGAATTTATTGGGGATATTAGAGATGTTGAAGCTATAAAAAAAGCAGTAAAAGAATGCTCATCAGTTATTCATTTAGCATGTATATCTAATGACCCAAGCTTTGAGTTAAATCCTCTTTTAGGTAAATCAATAAATTATGATGCTTTTCCAGAATTATTAAATATTTCTATAGATTCAGGAGTCCAGAGGTTTATATATGCTTCATCTTCAAGTGTGTATGGTTTAAAAGAAGAAGAAAACGTTACTGAGAATCTATCGCTTAAACCTTTAACTGATTATTCAAAGTATAAAGCTTTATGTGAAGAACTACTTTTGAATAATAATAGTAATAATAATTTCACTCCATTGGTTTTACGACCTGCTACAGTTTGCGGGTATTCTCCAAGGCAACGCTTAGATTTAATTGTAAATATATTAACTAACCACGCATTTAATAATAGAAAAATACAAGTATTTGGAGGAGAACAAAAAAGACCAAATATACACATACAAGATATGACTGATTTATATTTAAAGTGTCTAGAATATCCTAAAGAATTAATTGATTCTCAAATTTTCAACGCTGGTTATGAAAATTTCACTGTTAATGAAACTGCAAATATTATACAGGAAATTATAGGAGAGGATGTATTAATAAATACTGTCCCAACTAATGACAATAGGTCATACCACATATCATCAGAAAAAATTTATAACCAATTGAATTTCAAACCTCAATATGGAATTAAAAATGCTGTAACCGATATGTTGTCAGCATTTCAAAACAACTTAATTATTAATCCAATGACAAATAATAACTATTACAATATAAAAGTAATGCAATCGATGAATTTAAAATAGGTATGGAATTCTAATGCTAGATCTTAATCACGAAAATATTTTAAAAATGGGAGAATACTCCTCTTTATCATTAGACAATGTAAATATAGATGTAATTAAATCTTTATATAAATTTATGTATAGACTACGATTGTGTGAGCAGTCTTTAATTGATGAATACCACCCTGCAGATGAAATGAAATGTCCTGTTCATTTTTGCGTAGGGCAAGAGGCTATTCCTGCAGTTATATCAAATCTTATTTCTAAAGATGATTATTTGTTTTCACATCACAGGTCTCATGGCTACTTCCTTGCTAAGAAAGCCCCAATGAAATCTTTATTTGCTGAGTTATATGGAAAAGAAACTGGAGCAAGTGGAGGAATTGCTGGATCAATGGATTTATCAATGCCTTCAGTTAATTTCTATGCTGGTGCGATATTATCTGGAGCTATAGCTATAGCTGTAGGTGTAGCTTTATCAAATAAACTAAATAAATCTAAAAATCTTGTATTTGCTGGATTTGGAGAAGGAGCTACTGAAGAAGGAATATTTTGGGAAGCAATCAATTATGCTTCATTAAAAAAATTACCGATAATATTTATATGTGAAAATAATAAATATTCAACATATTCCACTCAATTAAAAAGGCAATTAGATGATAATATATCAGACAAAGTTTCATCATTTGGAGTTCGTACAAATAAAGTTTACGGGAATGATGTAATATCTGTATTTAAAACTATTAATGCAGCTATTAGAGATATAAGGTATAGTGGAGGACCACATTTCATCGAAGCATATACTTATAGATGGAATGGACATGTAGGACCAGAAAATGATGATTTAATAGAATACAGATCTATGAAGGAACTAGAAATTTGGAAATCGAATGATCCTATCAATATTTTAGAAAAGGCCTTAATGAATAAAAAAATTATCTCTGAAGAATTCAAATCAAAAATGATTGATGAAATAAAATTAGAGATAAATAATTCATTTAAATTTGCTAAAGATAGTAATTTTCCAGATATAGATAATATTGAAAAATTAAATTTATCTACAGAAAGTCCTTTAGCAGACCTATTGCTTAAAGAGATTGATAATAACGACTTTGATGCTAATCAACCTGATGCAAAATTAGCTCCATTCTAAATATTAGGATAATAAATACTAAATGATGAGAAAGATAACATTTGCCAAAGCTATAAATGAAGCATTATTTCAATCTATGGAATTAAGTCAAGATGTAATAGTACTGGGCCAATCTGTAGATAATAAATCTGGGATATTTGGGACAACAACCGGATTATATGATGAATTTGGAAGTGACCGAGTTCAGGATTTCCCAAATGCTGAAAATATAATGACATCTACAGCAACTGGTTCTGCTTTAGCAGGTTTAAGACCAGTTATAATACATCAAAGATTAGACTTCATGATTTATTCTCTCGATGTAATTGTAAATTGGATGTCACTATGGAGATTTAAATCGAATGGTAAATCAGGATTGCCTGTAACAATAAGAGCGATAGTTGGAAAAGGTTGGGGGCAAGGACCTCAACATTCTAAAAGTCTACATGCATGGTTTGCACATCTTCCTGGTATAAAAGTTGCTATTCCTTCTACTGCATATGATGCAAAAGGCTTATTGTTAGAAAGTATATTTGGAGAAGACCCTTCAATAATTATAGAAAATAGATCATTATTTTCTATGGAAGACAATGTACCTGAAGCTCCATATAGAGTACGTTTTGGAAAATCAATAAAGCGTAGAAATGGTAATGATTTAACATTAGTAGCTATAGGAGACATGGTACCTTTAGCTCTAAGAGTTGCTGAATATTTTAAAGACAATAACTTTGATATAGAAGTAATAGACTTAAGAAGTGCTTCTCCAATAGACCACAAATCAATTATCGACTCTGTAACAAAAACAAAGCGACTTGCAATAGCAGACCCCGCATGGAAATCAGTTGGACTAGCCTCCGAAATCATTACTTTTGTATATGAATCACTAGGGTCCGAAATGAAATCTAACCCTATAAGAATTTGCCTACCTGATAGCCATACTCCAGTTGCCAGCTCTCTTGAATCTAATTATTATCCAAATGAAGAAGTTTTCATATCTTCAATAAATAAATTAATTAATAATTAAATGATTAAGCATATTAGAAAAATTCCTTATGTAGATATAGGCTTACAACATAGAGCAATATCTAAAGAATTATTATACGAAATTGAAAAAGTCATTAACCATGGACAGTTTGTTCTTGGAAAAGAAGTAGATTTATTCGAGAAAAAATTAGCAGATCTATGCGGGGTTAAATTTTCAATAGGCGTTAATTCAGGGACAGATGCATTAATTTTAGCATTACAAGTCTTAGGAATTGGAAAAGGTGATGAAGTCATCACTGCTCCAAATTCCTTTGTTTCAACAGCAAGTGCAATTAAATTATCTGGGGCCATACCAAGATTTGTAGATGTTGATAATAGCTACAATATTGATCCAAGCCAAATTGAAAAACAAATTACAAATAAAACTAAAGCAATAATCCCTGTCCATCTTACAGGAAGGCCTGCAGACATGTCTCCGATAATAGAATTATCCAAAAAGCATAATATTTCAGTAATAGAAGATGCTGCGCAAGCAATAATGGGGAAATACGATAATAAACCAATAGGTTCTATTGGAGATATTGGATGTTTTAGTTTTCATCCTTTAAAAACTCTTAATGCATGTGGAGATGCAGGTGCAATTACTACTAACAATAAATTAATATATGAAAAATTACTTGTACTTAGGAACCTAGGCTTAAAAAATAGAAGCAATTGTGAATATTGGAGTATGAATTCTCGTTTAGACTCCATTCAAGCTTCTATTTTAAATGTAAAAATTAATTATATTAAAGAATGGACTTCTGCAAGAAGGAAAAATGCTGGTATATATAACAGGTATTTTTCAGATATGAATGAAATCATTCTCCCTCCAGAAAATGAGAAAAACTATTCAGTTTATCATACATATGTTATACAAGTTGAAAAGAGAGATGAATTAAAAGAATATTTAAATAAAAATGGAATAGGTACAGCTATTCACTACCCTGTACCTATTCATTTGCAAAACGTAGCTAATGATCTTGGATATGATAAAGGTTCATTTCCAAATGCAGAAAAGCAATCGAAAAAGATAATCAGCTTGCCAGTATATCCTGAACTTGAAAATGATGATTTAAAATACATAATACAAACCATTAAAAGGTTTTATCAATAAAATGAAAATAGATAAAAAAACTATTCCAACTCCTTTCTCCTATTTAGACAAGCAATTTAGTTCTATTGATTTATATCTAGATGATATAAAAAGGTTAGTCTTGTCTGGTGATTTCACATTAGGCAAAGAACTTGAAAAATTTGAGAAAAGTTTTGCCAAAATTAGTAAAGTGAATTATGCAATTGGAGTTGCAAGTGGAACGGAAGCAATTACTCTTTCATTAAAATCTTTAGGTGTAGGTCCTGGAGATGAAGTCATTACTACTCCCACTACATTTGTGTCTACAGTTGGTGCCATTGTTGCTACAGGAGCTAAACCTGTTTTCGTTGATAGCGAGAATGGTTTTGTAATAGATCCATCTAAAATAGAAAAGGTTATTACAAATAAAACTAAAGCTATTGTACCTGTCCACTATACAGGTAATGTAGCTGATATGCCTGCAATAATGAGCATAGCTAATAGCTATAAACTACATGTTATAGAGGATTCTGCTCAAGCAATAGGTGCCTCTTTAAACAATAAACCTGTTGGCTCATGGGGCAGTACCGGTTGTTTTAGCTTCCACCCACTAAAAAATTTAAATGTTTGGGGAGATGCAGGAATGATAATTACTAATTCTGAAGAAATAGCCAATAAATTAAAAATATTGCGTAACAATGGTCTAATAAACAGAGATGAAGTGGCTATATATGGACATAATTCTAGGCTGGATACACTTCAAGCTGTAATAGGAAATAGGCTAATTAAAACTATGCCAGACATTACACAAGCTAGAATAGATAATGCAAAGAAATATGATTTAGCATTTCTAAAATTAAACCTCCCTATTATTCCTCCAAATAGACGTAAGGGAGTAAAACACGTTTATCATTTATATATGCTTAGATGTGAAAAAAGAGATAAATTATTAGAATATTTAAACGCTAACCAAATTGAAGCGAAAATACATTACCCTATTCCTATGCATCTACAAAAAGCTTCATCTTATTTAGGCTATAAAAAAGGTAATTTTCCTATAAGTGAGGCTGATAGTAAATCTATAATTACATTACCAGCTCATCAACATTTAAATGATGATCAAATAGAATACACAATACAAACCATTAAAGATTTTTATTGTAATTAATGCAATTAAATTTATTAAGACAATATATTAATATAAAGTAACTTGAAAACTATATTATTATCTATTTTATATTTTTTTGGACTACCCATTATATATATATTAGAAAAAATTGACTGGATTATACGAATACGTTTTATTAGGCTTCATTACAAACGTATAGGTCATTTATCAACTAATACCGAATTATATTTGCGAAGAAGGTCTTTATCTAAACAAAAAAGGTTGCAAATAGATATGTGTATAAGTGGTAAGCCCGCTAATCACCAATTATTGAAAATGATTAAACGCAAAATAATAGTATTAGAAAACAATATAATTTTAAAAATTTACCATAAAGTAAAAGAAAAAACGCCTAACAGTAAATTATGGATAGAATTACCTATGAATACTAATGAATTCTACGAATTTAGCAACATTCCACCTCAATTATCGTTTACCTCATCCGAACACAACATAGGTAAATCTATACTTAAATCAATGAATATTAAAGAAAATGATAAATTTATTTGTTTTCATGCCAGAGATAAATCATATATGGAAAAATTATTTCCTAATCAAGATAATCAAAAACATATCTATAGAAATAGTAAAATCAAAAATTGTATTCCTGCTGTCGAATTCATTACTAAATCAAATATTTGGGCACTTCGAATGGGAGCAATAGTTGAAAATCCTATAATAAGTAAAAATCCAAAAATAATTGATTATGCAACTAACCATAGATCTGATTTTGGTGATATTTTCTTAATTAAGCACTGTAAATTTTTTCTTTCTAGCACATATCCAGGTATAGCGGCAGCAGCTTCTATGCTTGGGACTCCGATTGTTTCTCCTAATATAATTCCGATTGGAGTGATACCTTTAAATAAAAAAGACCTATTTATTCCGATGAAATACAAAGATACAAAAACAAACAATATAATAAGTTATAAAGAAGTAATTCGAATTGGTGGTGACAGATGGTCTGACACACAAAATTATATAGATAATGGTATTGAACTAATCGAAAACACTCCCGAAGAAATTTTAGAAGTTACTAAAGAAATGAATGAACGATTAAATGGAACCTGGATATCTAATCCAATTGACGAAGAGCTGCAACAAATGTACCGCAATCTATTTGTAAAAGGAAATCACATATATAACTTTACTCCTAGAATCGGTGCAGATTTTTTAAGAAAAAATCAAAATTTACTTAACTAATATAAATTATAATTGGAGATAACAATGTCAGATTTTTTAAGTGGTAACTACAAGCTACCAAAAAATAAAATAAAAAAACCTACTAATTCAAAAAAGCCCAAATCAAAAACTATAACTGAAGAAATGGAAGAAGAAGCATTATCAAAATTAGGTGGTAGCATATGTTTTGTTACTAAATCTGACACTTTAATGTGGAATGGTAGTGATGAAAAAACTAGCTAGTGAACTAGTTCAAAATATGCAAAATTTAACTGCAATAAAATCTATAGATGTTGCGGTTAAAAACACAAAAATAAATTTAGGATTCTCAGGTCAATCAGTTTTAGATTTACCAAAAAATATACCTGATAAAAAATTACATTCAGCAATAGTAATAGGGGCAGGTCCTAGTCTACATATTAAAAAAAGCATTGAACAAATTATTCAATCAAGTTATTCAGGTTTAATAATTTGTTCAGATGGCGCTTTTCCTCATTGTCTTAGAAATGGACTAATACCTGATATAGTGGTAACTCTTGATCCTCATCCTACAAGAATCGTAAGGTGGTTCGGGGATACTAATCTAAATGAAAAAAATAATTTAAAAGATGATTATTTTCGCAGGCAAGACCTCGACCCATATTTAGGTGAAGAAGAAATAAATAAAAATAATGAATTGATTAAAACCATTAATAAATTAGGGTCGAAAATAAATGTAGCAATAGCTACATGTGTAGATATCAGTGTGACTAGAAGGTGTGAAGAAGCTAACATGAATATTTACTGGTGGAACCCTTTATACGATGATATCAATACTAAAAATAGTATTAGTAGGCATGTAAATTCTTTAAATTCTTATCCATGTTTAGCCACTGGAGGTAACACAGGGACCTCATCTTGGGTTCTAGGTAAATCAATTTTAGAAATAGATAAAATTGGATTAATCGGAATGGATTTTGGCTATGCCCCTGGTACATCTTTAAACAAAACTCAATATTACAAAGAATTAAATGAATTATTTGGAGATAAAACAGATGAAGCATATATTGAAATTAACAACCCTTATACTAAGGAAAAATGGATGACAGATCCGACATATTATTGGTACAGAGAAAAATTTTTAGATCTAGTAAATAATACAAATTCTGATACATACAACTGTACTGAAGGTGGAATATTGTTTGGTAAAGGTATTAATTTTATTAAATTAGATGAATTTTTAAATTTATAAGGGAATAAAAAATGTCAAAAATATTATTTATAAACCCAGTTATCAGAGAAGAAGATGATCCTAAACATGTCCCATACGGTATGGCAATGCTTGCAGCTATTGCAAATAACCATGGTCATTTAGTACAAGTTTATGACGCAAACGCATGGAGATTAGATGATGATGCATTAAAGAACGCTATTCTTGCAGACAAATGGGATGTAATAGCTACAGGAAACATAACAACAGCATATGGATATATTAAGAAAATAGTCCAATTTGCAAAAAAATTAGCTCCTAAATCCAAAGTAATAGCTGGTGGAGGGTTTATTACTAGTATGCCACGAGATATTATGGACTTTTTGCCTGAAATTGATATAGGAATAATTGGAGAAGCATATATAACATTTCCAGAAATCTTAAACAAAATAGATGAACAAAGTTTAGATTTACAAAATATAAAAGGGATTATTTGGAAAGATAATAAAAAAATAAAAATGAACCCTCCTAGAGAATTAATTCCTAACGATGAATTAGATAAATTACCCTACCCTGCCTGGGAAATGTTTCCTTTAGAAATATATTGGAAAAATAGTAAACTTCTATACAGTGAAGAAGCATTTACTTCAAAAAGACGTATAGATATAAATGCAAGCTATGGATGTTCCTTGATTTGTAGATTTTGCTTCCACTTAGGTATATCAGGTGACATGAAATATACTGAAAACAATGAAAATGCTGATGCTGTTTTTACATATGACAGAAATATACGCTGGCATAGTCCTAGATATATTGTTGACTTAGTAAAATACGCCCATGAAAAACTTGGTGTAGATTTTGTTCTCTTTCTAGATGAAAACTTAATGACAATGAATGCTCATAGTAAATGGAAATGGCTACCAGAGATAACAAAATTATGGATTGAAGAAGGATTACAACCTACATGCAGAAAGAAAGGAATCCCGCATGATTCTAGCTGCACTGAAGGAGTACATTGGGGTGGCACAAGTCACGCTACTCTACTTAAACCAGAACTCCTAAAAAACTTATATGAATCTGGATGTAGCCAACTTCTTTATGGATATGAATCCTTTTCAAATAGAATATTAAAAAATCTTGGCAAGGGTACATCTAAAGCAACAAATGCTAGTAGCTTAAAATTAACAATGGAATCAGGTATTAGGCCTATACCTAACCAAATGATCGGATTTCCAGATGAATTCTTTGACAGTATATTAGAATGCATTGATGCTTGGGAAGAATTAGGCATACAAGCTATTCCATTTTTTGCAACCCCTTATCCTGGCTCAGAGTGGTACTACACATATAAAGAAAAAATTCTTGAACAATATAATGGAAACTTAGAACAATTTATTCTTGACCTAGGGGATGCTACAAAAATAACTGCTGTAATATCTGAAAATTTCAATGCAGTAGAATTATTAGGTCTTAGAGAATTAATGCTAACACGTGATAAAAAAAGAATTAAAGAATACGAAAAAATTTGGCGTAAAAATAATGTGGAACCTTATATTCCTGATTTTGTCCATGATGCAAAACCTAATAATTCTAACAAATATGATTTAAATTTAAAGCCAAGAAAAAGAATCGATTTAAAATTAAAATGAACACAAAATCAACAATTAAACCAAAGATTTTAGGAATAATTATCGCAAGAGGAGGATCTAAAGGGTTACCTGGCAAACATTTAATGGATCTTGGAGGTAAGCCAGTTCTTGCGTATTCAATAGACGCTGCTTCAGCTTCAAAAAGATTAGATAGAACGATTTTATCCACAGATGACGAAGAAATAAGGCAAGCAGCTATTAATTTAGGAGTAGCTGCTCCATTTTTAAGGCCAGCTGAATTTGCAACAGATAAATCAATAGTATTTCCAACAATAAGGCATACACTGAAATGGCTAGAAGAAAACGAAAATTATAGACCTGAATATATTTTATTACTTCAAGCTGCATCTGGTGTTTTTAGAACTGCAGATGATATAGATAGCTGTATAGATTTGATATTAGAGAAAAACGCCGACTCGGTTGTAACATACACAAAATCTAAACAACATCCATTTTGGATGAAAAAATTAGTCGATGATGGAAGATTAGAAGAATATATCCCAGGAGCTGAAAATCCTGCAAATTTACAAAGACAATGGTTACCAGAAGTCTATTACCCTACTGGATTTGTATATGTTGCTAAAACAACTATGGTTGAACAACAAGATTCATTTTATTCAAATAAATCTTATCCATATTTTATTGAACAAGAAAGAGCAATAGATATAGATTCGTTAAATGACCTCCTATTAGCAAGGCTAATCATTGAGTCAAAACGTAATATCTAATAAATGAAAAAGAACCCGTAAAATACCCGTTTATACATTATTAAAAACAAGTGACATAAAGTGATATGAGGTGAATGTGCCAAATAAGCAAAAAATAGTTGCAGTAATTCCCGCTAGAATGGGATCATCAAGGTTTCCAGGAAAACCATTAAAAAAAATACTCGGAATTCCAATGATTGAACATGTAAGACGCAGAGTAGAAATGAGTAAAATCTTAGATGAAGTCCTTGTGGCTACATGTGATGAAGAAATTTATGGTACTGTCAATAGCTTTAATGGCAATGCAATAATGACTTCAAATGTACATGAAAGAGCTAGCGATAGAGTTGCTGAAGTTGCCACAAAAATAGATGCCGATATTTTTGTATTGGTTCAAGGAGATGAACCTATGATATATCCTGAAATGATTAATCGAGCTGTTGAGCCGATGTTAAAAGACCGTACAATCAAATGTGTAAACCTAACAAAACAAATAACTTCTGAAGAAGAATGGAAAAATCCAAATACAATTAAAGTAGTTACAGATAAATATAAAAATGCTTTATATTTTTCTCGTCAATCAATTCCTACTATTAAAAATTTTGAAAAAGATAATATGAAATTATTTAAACAAGTTTGTATAATTCCTTTTCAAAAAAATACAATTCTACAATACGCTCAATTAGATCCTACTCCTTTAGAAGTTGCAGAATCAATAGATATGATGCGGTTCTTAGAGCATGGACATAAAGTGCATATGGTAGAGACAGAGTTTGATACATTTTCAGTGGATACTCCTGAAGATCTAGTCAAAATCGAAAAACTAATTAAAACAGACCATCTTATAAAAGAATATATATAATAATAGATTGCCTGAAACATCATTAATTATAAGAACGTTAAATGAAGATAAGTATCTCAAAGACTTATTAACTTCAATACATTCCCAGACTTACAAAAATTTTGAAATCATAAATGTAGATTCTGGATCTACAGATGAAACTTTAAATATTGCAAACAGATTTAATTGTAAATCAATACACATAAATCCGGAAGATTTTACATTTGGTTATTCGCTAAATAAAGGTATTGAAGTTGCATCTGGCAAATTTATAGTAATTATATCTGCGCATACAATGCCTAAAAATGAATTCTGGTTAGAAAATTTAATAAACCCCTTAAAAGATACTAAAGTTGCCATGGTCTTTGGTAAACAAGAAGGTGGAATTCATTCAAATATAGGTGAATTGAAAGATTTACAAAGAAAATATACTAATGAAAAAATAGAACTGACTACGAAAAATATTTTTGCTAATAATGCAAATTCTGCTATACAAAAAGAATTATGGTGTAATTATAAATTTAATGAAATTTTGACAGCTCAAGAAGATATTGACTGGTCAAAACATTGGTTAGAAAAAGACTATAAAGTAATTTATGAACCTAAATCATCAATTTACCATTATCATAATGAAAAATGGGATAAAGTACGTAACAGGTATTACAGAGAATCTTTAGCATATAAAAAGATTAAATTATGGGGTAAAAGACATATAATAAAATTTCTGCTGCAAGAATTATTGTTTTTTAATTTAGATATTATATATGCCATTCGGTCAAAAAAACTCAAAGATTTATTTCTGTTTAGAATAAATAAATTTTTTGGAACATTAAAGGGATTATTTCTCTAAATGATTTTTTTTAAATGTCTATACGTATAATTCCCAGACTTGATATTAAAGGACCTAACCTCGTAAAAGGAATACACCTAGAAGGGTTAAGAGTCTTAGGTAAGCCTGAGAAATTTGCCCAATATTATTACGAATCAGGTGCAGATGAATTAATTTACATGGATGTCGTAGCAAGTTTATATGGTAGAAACAATATATTAGATATAGTAACCAAGACTTCAGAAAAAATTTTTATACCCTTAACGGTTGGTGGAGGCATCAGAACTCTTGAAGATATAAACAATGCTCTAAACGCTGGAGCAGATAAAATCGCGCTTAACACAGCTGCTATTCATAAACCCGAATTTATAACTGAAGCAGCAAAAAAATTTGGTTCCTCTACAATTATAATATCTATTGAAGCAATTAAAAAAAATAATTCTTATGAAGTATACACAGATAATGGCCGAGAACCTACAAATATTAATGCAATTGATTGGGCTAAACAAGTTTCACAATTAGGTGCAGGAGAAATAATTATAACTTCAATAGATAAAGAAGGTACTGGTAAAGGACTTGACGTTGAATTGACAAAAATAATTTCTGAATCTGTTTCCATACCTGTTATAGCATGTGGAGGAGCTGGTAATTTAAATCATATACTAGAAATAATAAAAACTGGCAAAGCTGATGCTGTTAGTATAGCTTCAGTATTACATTATGAATCTTTTTTAAAATTTGATTATGAATCAGAAGATTTCAATAAAGAAGGTAATACTGACTTTCTATCTACAGGAAAAATAAATAAAAATATTTCTATTACTACAATTAAACAGATAAAAGAATTTTTATCTGCAAATAAAATTGAATCAAGAAAAATAAACTAAATAATATATTTAAATGAAAACTTATGACCAAATCAGGGTTTCTATTGTCGATTATGGATTAGGAAATTTATTTAGTATTAAACATGCCTGGAATCATATTGGCATAAAAGCTGAAATAACATCTTCTAAAGATACAATATTAAATTCAAATTTAGTAGTTTTACCAGGAGTAGGTGCATTTGCTGATGCTATGTACTCACTAAATTCACTTGATTTATCAAATACTATTAAAGAAGTTGCACAATCAGAAACTTTCATTATTAGTATCTGTTTAGGTATGCAATTACTTATGTCTAAAAGTTATGAATTTGGAGAACACAACGGATTAGACATCATAAAAGGACAAGTTTTACCACTTAAAAATAATAATGATCAAGTGAAAATCCCTCAAGTTGGGTGGAACAAGATTACTAAATATAATTCTCATGGATTAGATTGGAATAATTCTCCTTTAAAAAAATTACCTGATAATTCTTACATGTATTTTGTTCACTCTTTTTATGTTGCTCCAATTGAAAAAGATATCATATTATCTACAACTAAATATGGTGAAATAAATTTTTGTTCTTCTCTTCAATCTAATAATATTTTTGGGTTTCAATTTCATCCTGAACGTAGTGGACCTAATGGTCTTCAAATATATCAAAATTTAGCAGAATTAACTTTTAATAAATATAAAAACAGGAGCTACATTTGAGTAAATTAACACCTCATCAAGTAAAAGAATTCTATCAGTTACCAGAAAAAGTTGTATTTTGTAAAAAATGTGTAGTATCAAATCAAAGGCCTAGAATTGCATTTGACAAAAATGGAATATGTAATGCATGTAATTATGCATATAAAAAACATAACCTCATTGACTGGAATGAAAGAGAAAAAGAACTATTAGAATTATTAGACAAATTCAGAAGCAAAGATGGAAGTTATGATGTAGTAGTACCAGTAAGTGGAGGGAAAGATAGCTCAAGCGTAGCTCACAAATTAAAATACAAATACAATATGCATCCGCTTACAGTCACTTGGGCTCCACATATATATACTCAAGTAGGATGGTCAAATTTACAAAACTTTATACACTCTGGATTTGATAATATTTTAGGCACTCCTAATGGTAAAGTCCATAAATCTTTAACTAGGTTATCTTTTGAAATGCTGGGAGACCCTTTTCAACCATTTGTATTTGGACAAATGTCTTTCCCGTTTAAAATAGCTACAAAATTTAATATACCTTTAGTATTTTATGGAGAAAATGGGGAAGCTGAATATGGAGGTTCACAAGATAATGAAAATAAAAGTGGGCAATCATTAGAAGATTTCAATCGCTTCTATTTTTCAAAATTCACCCCGGAATCATTTACTGAATTCAATATAACTGACGCTGATTTGCAAACTTATACCCTGCCCTCTTATCAGGAAATGAAAGATGCTGGTGTCGAAATGCATTGGTTTGGCTATTATACAAAATGGATTCCCCAAGAAAATTATTATTATTCAGTTGAAAATTGCGGCTTTGAGGCAAATCCGAACGCACGATCTGAAGGTACTCACTCTCGGTATGCTAGCTTAGATGACAAAATTGATGGTTTTCACTATTATCTATCTTATATAAAATTTGGATTAGGTAGAGCAACAAGTGATGCCTCACAAGAAATAAGATCTGGACATATTACTAGAGAAGAAGGAATTGCTCTTGTAAAACGTTACGACGGGCAATTTCCCGAATTATGGTTTGAAGAATTTTTAAAATATACTGAGATTTCTGAAGATTTCTTTTGGAATATAATTAACAGCTTTAGATCACCTCATTTATGGCATAAAATTGATGGTGATTGGAAATTAAAAAATATCATCCAGTAAAATGACTAAAGAAGTATATTGGTTAGACAAATTATCTATATATTCTACGATTAAATTAGTATTAACCTTATTAATAAATTTCAATTCTAAGACAAATGAAATAAATTATTTATCATATACAAATAAAGGAAAATTAATATTTTTTATAAGTATAAAAATATTAAAAATTATTAATAAGAAAGTAGTTCATAAATTTGTAAACTATGACTTTTATAATCTTAGGCATGCTAATAAAGAAAAATCTACCTTTAACATGGATTTAGAAGTAGATTTGATTTGTAAACGAATAACATCTAAATTAATTAATAATATAAGAATTGACAATTTTAATAATACAACTTTACAACAAAATTATAGAACAAAACATTTTCATTTATATATTGAAAGATCAATGAGTTATGAGATATATAATACTGTATTAAATCTATATGTAATTTCTTTGTTAAATATAAAAAATAAAACTCAAAATTATAATTTAATTATAAAAAACAATATATTTATGAACGATATATTGAAAGATTTTTCAATATATAATAAAAATAAGATAAAGACTTACGGTAATTTTAGAGAATTTATTTCATGGCTAAAAATTATTACTGGCCTTATGTTCCAAATAAAAAAATCTATTTATTATTATTTTTCATACAAAACAAAAAAACTATTAATATTTAATAAGCGAACAAAAGATTTTGAAAAAGATGATATATCTAAAATTAAAATTGCAGTTCAATATTCAAGGGGATTGAATTTAGATAGACGAAACGATATTTTTTGGTATGAAGGATCTAAACTATTGCCCGAGCAGATTTTAATTTATAGTAATCGCAAACGTTTTCCTATAACTCCTGAAGATAAGAAACTAATATCTGAGTCAGGTTTTAAATATATCAATTTATATTCTTGGAAACCCAAAAAATCAAGTTTAAATTATTTGAAAAATTTACTTTCTATAATCCCACTATTTTTTAGGATTGTTAAAGCATCAATTAAAAATAATAATTACTGGTGGATATCAAAAGTATCCATTCAATTGTATCGCAAAACAAGTTATTGGCAGTTTTTTTTCCAAGAAAATAATGTAGGAATACATATACATTATTTGTCAAATACTCCCCAAGTAGTAACTAGAGTATTAGCAATTGAAAAAAATCAAGGAATAGATGTTGTCTATCAATGGAGCTCTGGTGATTTTATGGTCCCTATGCGAGGACGTGTTTTATCTAGCCATATTTATTTTGCTTGGGGACAATTTATTATTAATCCATTAAAGTCCCAAAGTTCATCAGAAGATATAATATTAATTTCTGGGCATATTTCATCTAATCTAGCTTATAAAAAATTTAATTATAAAAATAAAGTACAAAATATTGATAAATTTAAGATATGTATTTTTGACAGTAGCTATAGTAGAGAAATATATTTTACAAAAGCAATGATGTTAGAATTCTACTCAACATTAATAAATTTAGCTACTCAAGATGATAATATACATTTAATTTTAAAATACAAAGGGCCTAACGAAAACCCTGATAATCTTAAAGAATTAATACCTTCAATTAATAAATTAAAAGCAAGGAACCAATATACAATAATTGATTGGAAAACTTCTACATTTGAAGCTAGTAGACTATCTGATATCACAATAAGTCTTGGAGTTAATTCTGCAGGCATAGAATCTGCTTTGACAGGGAAACGAAGTATACATTTCGACCTTTCACTTATGAAAAATGGATATCCTACTTTATATAAAAATTTATCTTCTAGTATATTTATAAATAAAGCATTATTGGTACAATCGCTTAAAAATTATAAAAACAACCCTTCTTCTGTCCCAAATTTCGGTGATCATAATAGTGCTCTAAAGTCTATAGATCCATTTCAAGATGGGAAAAGCCATATTAGGATTGGTAAATATTTCGAATGGTTTTTAAAAAACAGAGAAAATGGTTCTTCAATGAAAATAAGCATGATAAATGCTGCAGAAAATTATTCAAAAGAATTCGGAAGAGAAAATGTTATTACTAATGATATATAAAGAGAAAAATAAATGAAAAAAAACTCAATCAGTATACCTGAACGCATTAGTTCTTTAAAAAGAATTATTAAACATAAAAATTATGCTCGAATTCTAGAAGCACATAGTGGCCTTAGTGCAATGATCGCAGAAAGTTCAAAAATAACAAAAAATAGAATTGATATTGAATTTGATGGTATATGGGAAAGTTCTTTAACTGATTCTGCGACTAAAGGTATGCCAGATGCCTCAATTATTGGAACTGAGTCTAGGCTACACACAATAAATGAAATCGCTCATGTGACTAATAAACCTATAATAGTCGACGGAGACACAGGTGGATCAATACCTCAATTTGAATTTTTAATATCTAATTTAGAAAGATTAGGGGTCTCAAGTGTAATAATTGAAGATAAAATATTCCCTAAACGTAATAGCTTAGATGCTTCTGCTAACCAAGAATTAGAAAACCCAAAAATATTTTCTAATAAGATTAAAGCTGGTATAAACCAAAAATCTAATTTAGATTTTTTAATTATAGCCCGAATTGAAAGCTTAATTGCCGGGACAGGGCTTAAAGATGCAATCAAAAGAGCTGAACATTATATTGAAGCTGGAATAGATGGAATAATGATTCACTCTAATGAAAAGAATCCAAAAAATTTGATTCATTTTGCAGAAAAATATAATTCTATTTGTAATAAATTTGGAAGAAGGCCTCTACTAGTCAGTGTACCAACAACATATAATAATTACACTGAAAAAGCATTAATTGATTTAGGATTTAATATAATCATTCATGCAAACCATCTTTTGAGAGCTTCACATCAAGCAATGAAAGAAACTGCTCAAATAATATTAAATGATAGCAAGTCCGAAAGAGTAGATAAAAATATAACCCCAGTAAAAGAAATATTTCAATTTGTTGGGCATGATAAAATCACTGAACAAGATCGTGAAAACTCTGTCCAACTACGTACACCTATTATTATTCCATCAGCAGGTAAAGATCCTATATTTACTAAAACACCTAAATCATTGATATCTATAAATAAAAAACCTATTATAGAACATCAAATGGAATCAATAAAATCTGCTGGATTCAAAAATATTGTATTAATTAATGGCTATAAATTAGAAGATTTCAGTATCTTATCAAAAAATGAAAACATCACAATAAAAACTCATACAGAATATAAAAATACTCATATATTACATTCTTTAATGGCTGCAAACCCTTACATGGATAATGGTTTTATATTATTATTTTCGGATATATTATTCGATCCTGAAATATTAAAGAAATTAACCAGCATAAAGTCGGATATTGTTTTAGGAATTGATAATTCATTCACCTATAACAATCAGAAAATTGATAAAAAGTTAGATTTAGTAGTAAGGAAAAAAAGTTTCCAAGAAGGATTTAGAAGTCTTAATAATGAAATATTGCCAGAAATTACAAGAATTGGTAAAAACATTGATCCAAAAATATCAGATTATGAATTTATTGGCATTGCGTATTTTTCAGAGAAAGGTACTGAAATATTAAAAAACACATTTAAAGAGCTCAATAATAATTTAAATTTAAAAAACAATTTTCATGAAGCCAAATCTTTTAAGATGTCTAGCATAACAGATATAATCCAAGAAATAATTAACAGAGGTTATTTAGTTAATGGCCTAGAAGTTAGACAAGGTTGGAGAGAAATACACTCACCCGAAGATATTCAAACTGCAGAAAAAGAAATTGCAAAATTAGATCAAACATGAATTCTTTAAATTTGGACCCCAAAAGGTTCTGGAAAACTATTAAAAAATTAGGATACAAAAATTTTGCAGGCGTACCTGATTCTAGTTTTGGTAATGCATATCAATTTATGATAGACGACCATGAAATTAAGTATATACCTGCAATTAGAGAAGATGTTGCAATTGGAATTGCAAGTGCTTCACACATAAGTAATTCCAAAGGCGGAATAATCTTACAAAACTCTGGTCTAGGTAATTTGGTTAACCCATTAACTTCTTTTAATTTAATATATAAAATACCCGTATTAATGATAATAGGATGGAGAGGTTATGGAGGCAGATCAAATGATGCTCCTGAACATTGGATAATGGGTGAGGAAACTACAAATATTTTAGATATATTTGGAATACCCTGGAGAAGTTTTGAAAATAACAATTATGAGATTATTGAAGAACTTACTGAAAAAATAGATGAATTATCAATACCTGGAGCATTAATAATACCCCCAGGGAGTTTTATATGATAATTAGAAGAGAAGCAATTGAACATATTCTAAAATATATAAACGACGAAAGTATAATAGTCAGTACTACAGGTATGATATCAAGAGAGATATTTTCTACAAAAGATAGACCTTCTAATTTTTATATGATCGGTTCAATGGGATTATTATCATCTTTAGGTTTAGGCTTGGCTTTATTAAATAAAGATAAACATATTTATATCATTGAAGGCGATGGTAGCTCTTTAATGAGTTTAGGAACTTTACCTTTGATAACATATGAATCACCTATAAATTTAACTCACATAATATTAGATAATGAAGCATATGAATCTACAGGGTCTCAAAAATCAATAAGCAATAAGATATCTATAGCAAATATAGCTAAAGCTTGTGGATATACCAATGTTACTCAAATTAATGATAAATTTACTTTAGATAAATATTTAAAAAATCTGAATGAATTTAATGGCCCAAATTTTTTAAACATTAAAACTAGTATAGAAAAGAATAAAAATATTCCTAGAATAAATTTGTCTCCAACAGATATTACTGATAGGTTTAAAAAATATATCAATGAGTAATATTTCTAATTTAATAAATTTTAAGTATTCTAATCCAACAATAATTAATTTTGGAATAGGTAAAATAAATGATATAGAACCCTTAATTACAATTAAAAATGCTAAAATATTACTTATTTATACTCCATCTATGGAAAAGAATGGGTACTTAAAAAATCTACTCACAAAACTAAATAATTTTTCAGTCTATTTATACAATAATACAACCCCCAATCCTACTCCAGAAACAGTTGATTTAGTAACTAAGTTATTCAGGAGTAATAATTGCAATTTTATAATTGGAATCGGAGGAGGAAGTACTATAGACCTAGCTAAAAGTGTTTCAATATTACAATCACACAAACACTCTTCAAGAAAATACCTATATAAGGAACATGATCTATCCAATGAATCTTGTCCGTTTATAGCAATACCTAGTACTTCTGGAACAGGCAGTGAAGTTACATCCTGGGCAACAATTTGGGACATGAAAAATAAAAAAAAATTGTCCCTTGAAAAATACTCCATGTACCCAACTCATTGTATCGTTGATCCGGAACTCACTTATTCCTTACCTAAATATCAAACAGCTCTTACAGGAATGGATGCACTAACTCAATCTATAGAAGCATATTGGTCACGTAATTCACAAGAGATTTCAGATATATATTCATTAACAGCAATCAAAATTATTTTAGAAAATTTAGAAGATGCTTATTTAACAAATAAACAAAATTCAAGAGTTAACATGTCTCTCGGAAGCTTATTAGGCGGATTAGCTTTTTCAAATACTAAGACAAGTATATGTCATTCTTTATCTTACCCTATGACAATCTACTATAATATACCTCATGGTCAAGCTGTTTCAATTACATTACCTTCATTTTTAGAATGGAATAAAGATTCTCTAAATTCCAAATTAAATCCATTGTTATATGCAATGGGTACTAAATCTATAAAGCAAAGCTGTGATAAAATCCGTAATCTTATGAAATCTATTGGTCTTAAAATAAATTTAAGTGAATTGAATATTAATAAACCAGATATAAAAAATATTATTAGAGAAGGGTTTTATAATGAAAGGGCTGATAATAACCCCAAAAGAATCTTAAAAAAAGATGCAGAAAAATTACTAAACGAAATACTATAGTAATGAAAAATATTAAAGCACTTATTGTAGCAGCAGGTAGAGGAAGTAGATTAGGAGCTATTACTACGGAAACTCCAAAACCTTTAGTCAAAGTAAATGGAGAACCTTTATTAAAAAGATCAATAGAAATATTATCTTCTTTTGGAGTAGATGATATAACAGTTGTAGTAGGTTATAAAGCAGAACTAATTAAAAACTCTTTACCAAAAAATATTAAATACGTTACAAACCCAGAATATGAATATACTAATAATCTAATGTCTATGTATTATGGATCTAAAAACGTAATCGGAAGCAATTTTTTATATTTACATTCAGATATATGGTATGACCCTAGAATTATCAAAAAAGTATTAAAACAAAGAGATAATATTACTTTTATGGTAGACCAAAAGCTTTGCCAAGAAGAAGAAATGAAATTAAAAATTAAAAACAATATAGTAGCAGAAGCTGATAAGAATATACCTCCTTCGGAATCATTAGGTGAATGGCTTGGCATTACTAAATTCAGCATAGAAGGTGGCATTAGTTATATTAATGAAATCAAATCAGTAGCTTCTCCAAAAAATAATTCTTATGACTGTTCAGTAGTGAAAAATTTATTCTTAAAAGGCATTGATGTTAATTGGAGTGGAGTTGGAAAATATCCTTGGATTGAAATAGACTTCATAGAAGATCTAAAAGAAGCTGAAAAATTATCAAGAAAAAATATTCTATGACTCAAGATCAAAAGACACCTAAAGAATTATTTGAAAAATCCAACTTACCGTATATTTACTTTATCCTAAGACCATTAGGTAAAATATTAATCCCTGTTTTTATCAAAATTGGAACTTCACCAAATCAAGTATCAATTTTATCTATTTTTATATCTATTATAGGAATTATATTTATCTCAATGGGAAATTTATCAAATAATATTATTGGTGTAATTGTACTGCAAATTGGACTAGTCCTCGATATGACTGATGGAGATTTAGCTAGAAGATTAGGAAAAACAAGTTTGCAAGGTGAACTATTAGATTCTGTTGGTGGTTTTCTTAGAGGTGCAATATTAATGCCGGCTATAGGTATATCTATATATTTATCCGCTGAAAATAAATTTTTAAATTTAAATGAAATTACAGAATTACAACCTTATATATATATATATATAGGTATGATTACATCTGTGTTAATTTTATTATCGAGAATAATATCTTTGAAATATAAATCTATTATAAATAAACCTTTTAGAGAGAGCACTAACTTGTTAAGCAAATTATCTTTACATTTTGAGGACTTAATGAATCCTCTGTTAATAATATGTGCTTTAACAAAAACTTTTAATTTATTACTAATAGGATATTTTATTTACTATTTTATGGCTTTAATATACACAATTCTATCAAGTTATAGAAAGTCTGCAAATATGTCATGAAATCAGAAACACTTATATTTATACCTACTTACAATGAAAGTGAAAATGTAGAAGAACTTATAAAAGATATTTCTGCAGAAAAACTAAATGTAGATTTATTATTTGTTGATGACAATTCTCCTGATGGAACTGGCAAGATTCTCGATAATTTATCAAATCAACATTCTAATATGAAAGTAATCCATAGAAATAAAAAACTAGGTATAGGAAGCGCGCATAAATGTGGTATTAATTGGGCATATAACAATGGATATAAAAATCTAATTACCATGGATTCCGATTTTACTCATAAACCTGAATATTTAAATCATTTCTTAAAAGAATCTAAAAACTATCACATTATAGTAGGTTCAAGATATATTTTAAAAGAAAGTTTAAAAGAATGGAGTTTATTGAGGCGAATTTTAACTTTAACTGCAAATTTCCTAACAAAAATATTATTAAATATAGAACATGATGCAACCGGTGCTTTTAGATTATATAATTTAGAGAAAATACCTAAAAAAATATTCGAATCAATTGAATCTGAAGGATATTCATTCTTTTTCGAAAGTTTATATATATTTAACATAAATAATTTTTCGATTAAAGATATCCCTATAGAATTACCTGCTAGAACTTATGGTAGTACTAAAATGAAAACTTCTGATGCCATAAAGAGCTTACTTCAATTAGGTAATCTATTCATACAACGATTATTTACAAAAAAGAGAATTATAAAATGAATAATAGTAAAATACCAATTAGAAAAAAAGAAATAAAAGATTGGGATGAATATTGGGACAAACCTAAAGGTATTACTAATAAATTATATGGAATAATTGCAAATTTTTATAGGAATAAATTAATTAAACCGAATTTAAATAAAATAATAAAGAAACATTTCCAAAAAAAATCGACATTATTACATGCTGGATGTGGAAGTGGAAAAGTCGACAAGGATTTTACTCTTAACCATTCTGTTTTTGCGCTAGATATGTCTAGTAATGCTTTAAAAGTATATAGATCCATACATAATGCTCAAGAAGAAATTATTCAAGGTACGATATTTTCTATACCTATAAAAAATTCTTCTTTTGATGGAATTTACCATTTAGGAGTCATGGAACACTTTAGTTTAAATGAAATAAAGCAAATATTATCCGAATTCCAAAGAATATTAAAAAATGACGGAAAAATGATTGTATTTTGGCCTCCAAAATTTGGACTGAGTGTAATAGTTCTTAACCTTATACATTTAATATTAAATAAAATACTTAGATTAAATATTAAATTACATCCAGATGAAATTACTTTAATAAAATCCAAAAAACATGCTCAAAATATTTTCTCTCAATCAAATTTTAAAATAATTGATTATTCTTTTGGAATTTCTGATTTTTTCACATATTGCATGATAGTTGTTCAAAAAGATATACAAGAAGAAATTAAATGAATTATATCAATATTTCCAAATGCCGAGTTTGCAAAAATACAGATTTGATTGAAGTATTAAACTTAGGTAATCAAGCGCTTAGCGGGGTGTTTCCTAAATCTAAAAACATGAAAA
>TARA_B100000686_G_scaffold30553_1_pt1 | contig 27195 bp, 19 predicted proteins | sample TARA_B100000686 | Tara Oceans TARA_B100000686 (sample SAMEA2622733) | marine metagenome | biome: marine biome (ENVO:00000447); feature: marine epipelagic mixed layer (ENVO:xxxxxxxxx); material: "saline water (ENVO:00002010), including plankton (ENVO:xxxxxxxx)" | depth 150 m | reverse complement strand
ATTTAAGACGATCAATCAGCACTTGAAGAGACATTTGACCAAGATCAGAACCAGACCGGGTTCGTACTGAAACCGTTTGTGCTGCAACTTCCTTTTCACCCACAATAATCTGATAAGGCAATTTCTGCAGACTATGCTCTCTTATTTTAAAGGGTATCTTTTCATTTCTCAAGTCTATATGCACTCGAATACCACTATGCTTCAATTCATCTGTTATTTCTTTTGCATAATTTGCCTGCTTTTCAGAAATATTAAGGACAACTACCTGATAGGGAGAAAGCCACAAAGGCAAAGATCCAGCATGGTTCTCAATAAGAATACCAATAAAACGCTCCAATGACCCTAAAATTGCACGATGCAACATTACAGGTGTTTGACGAGAATTATCTTCTGCAACAAATTCTGCTCCTAGTCTTTTAGGCATAGAGAAGTCAAGCTGTAAAGTACCGCATTGCCACATCCTCCCAATACTATCTTTTAAAGAAAAATCAATTTTAGGCCCATAAAAAGCACCTTCCCCTTCTTCAAGGTCCCAATCAAGATTCTTATTGTTTAATGCCATTTCAAGTGCATTCTCAGCCTCATCCCACTGCTCCTCAGTACCAACTCTCATATGTGGACGTGTTGACAATTTTACAAAAACTTCATTGAAACCAAAGTCCGTATAAACTTTCTGCAATAGATCAATAAAGCTTACTACCTCATCTTGTATTTGAGCAGCAGTACAAAAAATATGTGCATCATCTTGAGTAAATGCCCTTACTCGCATAAGACCATGCAGTGCACCTGAAGGCTCGTTACGATGACACGAACCAAATTCTGTTAATCGTAATGGTAAATCACGGTAACTCTTTAATCCCTGATTAAATACCTGAACATGACCTGGGCAATTCATTGGTTTAATCGCAAAATTACGCTCTTCTGAATGCGTAGTAAACATATTTTCACGAAAATTTTCCCAATGGCCAGAGTGTTCCCATAGAGACTTATCAAGCACTTGAGGTGTCCGAATTTCTTGATAAGAATTTTCTTTAAGTATTTTCCGCATATACTGCTCTACCTGCTGCCAGATGCTCCATCCATTAGGATGCCAAAACACCATACCGGGAGATTCCTCCTGGATATGAAATAAATTCAACTTCTTACCAAGCTTACGGTGATCTCTTTTCTCGGCCTGCTCCAGACGATGAAGGTATGCATCTTGATCTTCTTTTTTGATCCAGGCTGTACCGTAAATTCTTTGTAGCATCTCATTTTGAGAATCTCCACGCCAGTAAGCACCAGCCACTTTCATTAATTTAAAAACTTTAAGCCTAGAAGTTACTGGAACATGTGGACCACGGCAGAGATCAGTAAAATTTCCCTGAGAATAAAGTGATAATTTCTCATCACCTGGAATATCTTCAATAATTTGCGCTTTATAATGCTCATTCTGACTTTTAAAGAAATTAATCGCCTCAGATCTATCCAGAGTTTTACGCTCAATTTGTAAACCACTTTTACTAATCTCGGACATACGTTTCTCAATTTCCTGCAAGTCATCTACTGTAAAAGGGCGCTTATAAGAAAAATCGTAGTAAAACCCATCCTCAATTATCGGCCCGATTGTTACCTGAGCATCCGGAAATAATTCTTTTACTGCATGCGCTAATAAATGTGCACTAGAATGGCGAATAATTTCTAAGCCCTCTGCATCTTTCTCAGTCACGATAGATAGATCACTATCATCTTTAATAAGGTTAGATGTATCTACTAACTTACCATTTATTTTACCTGCTATCGCTGCACGTGCTAACCCGGAACCAATTGATTCAGCAACTTCCATTACTGTCACAGGCTGATCAAATTGACGCTCAGAACCATCCGGTAAACGAACAACTAACACAATTTATTCCTTAGAAAAAGAAGTAGAGAAAATTATACCAGCGAATGTAATTTAAGATACGGATCTTAAGAAAATTACTCAATTTTAAATTAGTATAAATATATAGAATCGCTATTTATTGATATGAATAGAACACTAATATTAATTCTCTAGTCTTATTTCTTTTCTTAAAATTTTGGAAATATACTCAGCCCAATGCTCTACCTTCTGTTTTGATTCTCCCTCTACCATTACCCGTACAAGTAGCTCTGTACCAGATGTCCTTATTAAAACACGGCCCTTTTTCCCAAGGTCATTCTCGGCCTTTATCTGAGCTGCCTGAACTGATTTAATGGCATGAAAATCGAATCCTTTTGTTATTTTTATATTGATAAGATGTTGCGGATAAAGTACAACATCATGCAAAAGTTCTGCCAGCGTTTTATTGTCGTCCTTCATTGCATGCAACACCTGTAATGCCGAAATGATCCCATCACCTGTACTATGTTTATCAAGACAGATTATGTGGCCAGACCCCTCTCCTCCTAACTCCCATCCTTTTTTTTGTAATAATGACAACACATACCTATCTCCAACTTTAGCACGAGCAAACGGAATATTTAATTTTTTAAAACAACTTTCTATAGCAAGGTTAGTCATCAAAGTACCTACCACTCCGCCATTTAACAAATTTTTATTTTGACGGTGTTTAGCTATGATGCAAACCAACTGATCGCCATCATATAGCCAACCTTTATTATCGGCCATAATTAAACGATCTCCGTCCCCATCAAGTGCAATACCGATATCAGCCTTATATTGTTTAACAGCTTGCTGTATTGTTTTAGCATGCGTGGCACCGCATTCTTGATTAATATTCAACCCATCAGGCTTAGCCCCAATAAGAATTACATCTGCTCCTAATTCATGAAATACATGACCAGCAATATGATAAGCTGCCCCATGGGCACAATCAACAACAATACGCATGCCATGCAAGTCAAGATGATTTGGGAAAGTACTCTTACAAAATTCTATATAGCGTCCAGGTGCATCATTGACTCTCCTCGCTTTACCAAGAAGGGCAGATGGCATAGATATTAACGGCGCACTTAAACCCGCCTCAATACTTCTTTCAGCCTGATCAGATAATTTATTTCCCAAAGAAGAAAAAAACTTTATGCCATTATCTTCAGATGTATTATGAGATGCTGAGATTACAATTCCAGCTTGAAGTCTCAACGCACGGGTTAGGTAGGCAACACCCGGGGTAGGCATAGGGCCAGTTAATAACACATCAACTCCCGCAGCAGATAATCCTGTTTCTAACGCTGCCTCTAGCATATATCCTGATATACGGGTATCTTTTCCTATTAATACTGCAGGGCGTTCATTCTTAGATAGTGATCTGTTAGAAGCAAATGCTTTTCCTGCAGAATATCCTAAATGTATGAATAACTCTGGCGTAATAGGATCTTCTCCTACTCGCCCGCGTATACCATCAGTACCGAAAGAAAATTGTTGCACTATAATTATCCATTAATAATTATAAACATAAAACTTACCAACTAACCCTTACCTTATCATTTTTACATCTAACTAGTTACAGAGTTATAAACCTTCAGAGCATCTTTTGTTGCTTTAACATCATGTACGCGTAAAATTCTAGCACCATTCACTGCAGCCATTAAAGCAGCTGCAATACTGGGATACACTAGATCCCCCTTTTTATTCCCTGTGATCTCTTTCAACATAGACTTACGCGATAACCCTGCCATAATAGGCACACTCAGATCTATAAATTGATCAAGATATCGTAGCAATTTAAGGTTATGCTCTAGAGTTTTACCAAACCCAAATCCAGGATCTATTACTATCCGATCTGGCGCTATTCCTGCAGCTTTCACTACATCTATACGTTGCTGTAAAAAATATTTTATTTCTGCAATCACATCCTTATATTGAGGATCTGATTGCATATATTTTGGCCTCCCTTGCATATGCATTAAACAAATTGTCACATCGCTATCTGCTACCACTTCAAGTGCCCCAGGCGATTGCAGAGCATTAATATCGTTAATCATATTCGCACCAGCTTTTATCGTTTCAAGCATTACCTCAGGTTTAGAGGTGTCAACTGAAATCGGAATATCCACATTTGCCAAAGCTTGTACCACAGGAAGAACACGACGTAATTCTTCTTCACTGCTAACAGGAATGCTACCAGGTCGAGTTGACTCACCACCAATATCGAGAATATCAACCCCTTCTCTAATTAATCGTTCAGCTTGAAGCACAGCATCATTGGTAGATGCATACAGACCACCATCAGAAAAAGAATCTGGTGTTACGTTCACTATCCCCATTACAACAGGTCTGCTATAAGAAGAAAGTTCTATATTTTTTCGCAATGGAGGAACCAAGATTAGGCTTAGGTAGTATAAAATTTATAATCCTATACTACCCTAATTTTTTCTTTCTAATTATTGATGAAGGTCTATATTAATAGACAATCTCTATAACAGGACAGCAATTTCACATGCCTCTTACTTCACACTTATTATGCTTCCGGCGCAGGAGCCGAAGGAGCATCAGGAGACTTAGGAGATTTAGTGTCGGTAGTAGCTTCTGCAGGTGATCCAGGTGGCGCTGAATCATCTTTTGGCGGAACCGGGGAGGATTGAGCTGGTTTTGGTGGACGAGGATCACGACCATTCATAATATCCTGAATTTGTTCTGAATTTATGGTTTCCCACTCCAACAAAGCTTTAGCCATAACCTCTATTTTGTCTTTATTCTCTTCAATTAATTTACGAGCAAGAGCATACTGTTGATCTATTATACGACGAATTTCTTTATCCACATTCTTCATCGTAGCTTCACTCATATTATTATTAGAAATCATAGGATTATAAGCTTCTCCTTGGTTATCCCCATATATCATTGGACCTAGCGATTCAGACATACCCCATTGAGTTACCATATTCCTAGCCATCTGTGTAGCACGCTCAAAATCGTTAGATGCACCTGTAGTCATCTGGTTCATAAATACTTCTTCGGCAATACGTCCACCAAATAGTACAGCTATAGTCTGAAGTATTTCTTCACGATCCATGCTAAAACGATCTTCAACAGGCAGTTGCATTGTTACACCCAATGCACGACCCCTTGGAATAATAGTGACTTTATGTACAGGATCAGTTTTATCCAAAAGCTCTGCTACCACGGCATGTCCAGATTCATGATAAGCGGTATTACGCTTTTCTTGTTCTGGCATTATCATTGTACGTCGCTCAACACCCATAAATATTTTATCTTTAGCTTTTTCAAAATCATCCATATCTACAAGGCGTTTGTTCGCACGTGCTGCAAATAGAGCTGCTTCATTTACTAAATTTGCTAAATCAGCACCAGACATTCCAGGGGTACCTCGCGCAATAATATCTGCCTTAACATCAGGAGAAATTGGCACTTTTCGCATATGAACATGAAGAATTTGCTCACGTCCACGTATATCAGGAAGTGGAACCGTTACTTGTCTATCAAACCGACCAGGACGCAATAATGCCTCATCAAGAACATCCGCTCGATTAGTTGCTGCTATAACAATGACACCATCTGTACCCACAAAGCCATCCATTTCAACTAATAGTGCATTTAAAGTTTGCTCTCTTTCATCGTTCCCACCGCCCATTCCTGTGCCGCGCTTACGACCTACTGCATCAATTTCATCTATAAAAATTATACAAGGAGAACTTTTTTTAGCCTGCTCAAACATATCCCGTACCCTTGCTGCACCTACACCAACAAACATTTCAACAAAATCTGATCCTGAGATAGTGAAAAAAGGAACCTTTGCTTCACCAGCAACTGCACGTGCCAAAAGGGTTTTACCTGTGCCAGGACTACCAACCATCAATACGCCACGTGGGATATGGCCACCAAGTTTCTGAAATTTACTTGGGTCGCGTAAAAAATCAACTAACTCTGACACCTCTTCTTTAGCTTCTTCACAGCCTGCTACATCGGAAAACGTTATATCATTATTATTCTCATCTAACATACGGGCCTTACTCTTACCAAATGAGAAGGCCCCACCCCCTTTCCCACCACCCTGCATTTGACGCATGAAGAAAATCCAAACAGCTATTAACAACAACATTGGGAACCATGATACAAAGATATTCATCAATACTGACGGCTCTTCATCAGGCTTAGCTTCAACAACTACACCTGCATTTAGCAAATCACTTACCAACCAAGGGTCAGAGGGAGAGTAGCTAGTAAATCTTCTACCATCTGCTTTGATACCTTTTAACGTACGCCCCTCAATAATCACCTTAGATATTCTTCCACGTTTCACCTCGTCGATGAACTGAGAATATTCCATTGGCGCCTGTGTAGTTTGACGCGTACTAAATTGATTAAACACTGTCATCAATACCAGCGCAATAACGAGCCAAATAACCATATTTTTAATGAGATTGTTCAAGATAGCTCCTTAGGTTTCCTCGTAAAAATTCTTAATATCCTATTTTAAACCCATTTCTGGATTTAAAACAGATAGGGCATTAATTAGAAATAAATTTCATTGTGTCAAAATGAATAATTTTTATAATTAGCAATAAACACCCATAATTCCCCTAAACTAATATAGTAATAAATAATTACAGAATTTTCCTATATTTTTTTAATCCCAGTATATATATTTCATTACTACGATCACGTGATGCCTTTGGTTTTCTTGTTATTACCAATTTAAATGACATACGCATGACCCTCATAAACTCCTCAAAACCAGAACCTTGAAATACTTTGACTAAAAAATTACCATCAGAGTTCAATTGTTCCATTGAAAATTCTAAGGCTAACTCAGCTAAATATATGGAACGCGCTTGATCGCTTATTGCGACACCTGTCATATTGGGAGCCATATCAGAAATAACAAGATCAACCTGCCTTTCTCCAATATTTTCTTTTAACTTAACTAGAACAGATTCTTCTTCAAAGCCGCCCTGTATAAATGTAACACCAGGAATAGGGACCATTTCCAACACATCAAGTGAAAATACACTACCATTTTGTCCCACTTTATTAGCTGCCACCTGAGACCAACTACCAGGTGTTGCACCTAAATCTACTACCGTCATTCCAGATTTTAATAAATTATTACGCTCAGAAATCTCTATCAGTTTATAAGCAGCACGTGATCGGTAACCTTCTATCTTAGCTTTCTTTACATAAAAATCATTTACGTGATCTTTCATCCAAGTATTACTAGATCTCGTATTCTTCATCAAAAAATTTTGAATTTTTTATAATAAGTAATAATATTTTATAACTCTATATATATTTTACATTGAGAATCTCATATTCTCTTGTACCACCTGGAGCAATAACTTCTACTATGTCACCTTGATACTTACCAATTAATGCCCGAGAGATAGGTGAGCTTACAGAAATCTTACCTTGCTTAATATCAGCCTCATCATCACCAACTATCTGATATGTAACAATTTTATCATTATCCACATCCTCAAGATCAATCGTTGCCCCAAATACACAAGCACCATCAGCATCTAATTGTGCTGGATTGATAATTTGCGCATTAGAAAGCATATTCTCTAATTCGGAAATACGCCCCTCAACAAATCCTTGTTTCTCCTTAGCAGCATCATATTCTGCATTTTCTGAAAGATCACCATGTGAACGAGCTTCAGCAATAGCAGCAATAACTGCCGGGCGCTGCACTGTTTTCATTTCTTGCAATTCAATACGTAATTTTTCTGCCCCAACCTCAGTTAATGGAATTGTGCTCATAGAATCTAGTCTCTTTAGTTATTTTCTATATTTTAATTACTATTCTAATATATGATTTTATCAAACTCTGATTTCTTAAAATTGCAGACAGTATAATTTCAGTACACAATTATAAATATTAATGAATTAACTCAAATTCAATTGATTTATGCAAAGCATGCAAATCATAAACCTGTAATTCTTTTATGTCAGCCATACTAATACATGCAGCACGCGCACCTGCTAATGTAGTAAAGTAAGTTACTCTTGCTTGCAGTACGGCATGACGAATAGAATATGAATCCTGCACTGCGCTCCGCTTCTCTCCTACCGTATTAAGAATTAAACATATTTCCCCATTCTTAATCATATCAACAATATGAGGACGCCCTTCTGTAACTTTATTTACTGAAACAACTTCAAGCCCTGCTTTAGATAAAGCAGACGCAGTACCTCTTGTAGCATAAAGGGTGAACCCTAGTTCTGCAAGTTTACGAGCAATTTCTACTGCAGGAATTCTATCTGATTTACGTACACTGATAAAAACTTTTCCTTCTGTTGGTAATTTCACTCCAGCTGCTAATTGAGATTTTACAAACGCCTCAGCAAAAGTACGTCCGACTCCCATTACCTCACCAGTAGATTTCATTTCCGGGCCAAGGATCGTGTCAACACCAGGGAATTTAATAAATGGAAAAACAGCCTCCTTAACAGAATAATAAGAAGGGATGATTTCATCACCTAGACCCTGTTGAGAAAGGGATTTTCCTACCATACAACGAGCAGCAATTTTCGCTAGCTGTAAACCTGTAGCTTTAGACACAAAAGGTACAGTCCGTGATGCCCTTGGGTTCACTTCAAGCACATATACAATATCACCTTGAATAGCAAATTGTACGTTCATTAGGCCTACCACCTGTAGAGCTCTAGCCATAGATATAGTTTGTCTATTTAATTCTTTTTTCATCGTAGATGAAAGGCTAAACGGGGGCAATGAACAAGCCGAATCTCCTGAATGTACCCCAGCCTGTTCAATGTGCTCCATAACACCACCTATTAATACATTTTCACCATCACAAATAGCATCCACATCTACTTCAATTGCATTATTAAGGAAATAATCCAATAAAACTGGTGAATCGTGTGACACTTTAACCGCCTCACGCATGTATCGTTCAAGATCTATCCTCTCATGAATTATCTCCATAGCACGCCCGCCCAATACGTAACTTGGACGTACTACCAATGGGTAACCAATCTCATCAGCAGCGGTTAAGGCAGCAGTATAATCACGTGCAGTACGATTTACTGGTTGTTTTAATCCAAGTTGGCGCAATAGATTTTGGAACCGCTCTCGATCCTCTGCACAATCTATCATATCTGGACTAGTACCAATAATTGGCACCCCATTCTGCTCAAGATCACGCGCTAATTTTAATGGTGTTTGACCACCATAATGAACAATTACTCCAAAAGGTTTTTCTAGCGCTACAATTTCAAGTACGTCTTCCAAAGTTAATGGCTCAAAATATAACCGATCAGAAGTATCGTAATCAGTAGAAACTGTTTCTGGATTACAATTTACCATAATAGTCTCAAAGCCATCCTCACGTAGAGCTAATGCAGCATGAACACAACAATAGTCAAATTCAATACCTTGACCAATTCGGTTTGGCCCCCCACCTAATACAATTATTTTTTTTCTATCAGTAGGTGATGCTTCACATTCCTCTTCATAAGTTGAGTACATATAAGCGGTATGAGTTGAAAATTCTGCTGCACATGTATCTACCCGTTTATATACAGGACGTATATTGTAACGATGTCGTTCAGCACGTACCAAAGCTTGTTCAGTATTCATTAGCTTCGCTAGGCGCTTATCAGAAAAGCCACTACGCTTTAATTTTAGCAATACACTGGAATCAATTTCTCCAACCAATTTGCCAGTTAACGCTGCCTCTTGTTTAACCAAATCTTCTATTTGTACCAAGAACCATAAATCAATTTTTGTTAATGCATGAATTTCTTCGAGATCCATTCCACAACGGAATGCGTCAGCTATATACCAAATACGCTCTGGTCCAGGATCACCAAGCTCAGTTTCAATAATTTCAATATCAGTTGTTTTTTCTCCTAAGCCATCAGAACCAGTTTCAAGACCTCTAAGAGCTTTCTGAAATGATTCCTGAAAAGTCCGACCGATAGCCATAACCTCTCCAACTGATTTCATTTGTGTTGTTAGTCGATCATTAGCTTGTGGAAATTTTTCAAAAGCAAAACGTGGAATCTTGGTAACAACATAATCAAGAGTCGGCTCAAATGAAACAGGCGTCATTTTGTTAGTAATCTCATTCCTAAGCTCATCTAGTGTGTAGCCTATCGCAAGCTTAGATGCTATTTTAGCAATAGGAAATCCAGTTGCCTTTGATGCTAAAGCAGAAGAGCGCGAAACTCTTGGGTTCATCTCAATTACAAGCATACGACCATCTTCAGGGTTAATCGCAAATTGTACATTTGATCCCCCCGTTTCCACGCCAATCTCTCTCAATACTGAGATTGAGGCATTACGCATAATTTGATATTCCTTATCTGTAAGGGTCTGCGCCGGAGCAACTGTTATAGAGTCACCCGTATGGACTCCCATAGGATCGATATTTTCTATAGCACATACAATAATACAATTGTCCAAATTATCTCGTACCACTTCCATTTCAAACTCTTTCCAGCCAATTACTGATTCCTCTATCAATAGCTCTTTAGTTGGAGAAGCTTCTAACCCATTCTCACAAATACTAAGAAATTCTTCCTTATTGTAGGCAATGCCCCCTCCACTACCACCCATAGTAAAGGAAGGACGGACTATAGTTGGGTAACCAACCATTGCTTGCACCTGTAATGCTTCTTCAAGGCTATGAGCAATTGCAGAACGCGCAGAATTTAAATTAATATTCTTCATAGCCTTTTTAAATTTCTCACGATCTTCTGCTTTATCAATAGCCTCACGTGATGCACCAATCAATTCCACATTGTATTTTTTTAATACTCCATGTTTAGCTAAATCTAAAGCACAATTCAGTGCGGTTTGCCCTCCCATTGTGGGAAGTAATGCATCAGGACATTCCTTAACAATTATTTTTTCTACTGCCCTCCATGTAATCGTCTCTATGTATGTAGAATCTGCCATCTCTGGATCGGTCATTATTGTAGCCGGATTAGAATTAACTAAAATTACCCGATAGCCCTCCTCACGGAGGGCTTTACATGCCTGTGCACCAGAGTAATCAAATTCACAAGCCTGACCAATAATAATCGGCCCTGCCCCAATAATAAGAATAGAATTAATATCTGTGCGTTTAGGCATATTTTTTAACTACAATCTTGTAAAACCATGAAATTGTCCTATAGATACTTTTTATGCATACCCAAATACTATTGTTTAACTTGATTTTTTTTATTCCTAATTATTCTGACAAAACGGTCAAATAAATAGTCGACATCATGTGGGCCAGGACTTGCTTCTGGGTGACCCTGAAAAGAAAAGGCCAAGCAGTCAGTTAACTCAATTCCTTGTAAACTACCGTCAAATAAAGACAAATGCGTAATTTTTACATTTTCTGGTAAAGTTTTAGCATCAATTGCAAAGCCATGATTCTGACTAGAAATCATAACCCTTTTATTATCCAGATTTTGGACCGGATGATTAGCACCATGGTGTCCAAATTTCATTTTTATTGTTTTAGCACCGCAAGCAAGCCCTAATAGCTGATGGCCTAAACATATACCAAAAACTGGAAACTTTTTCTCAAGCAATTTTTTAATAGTTTCAATTGCATAACTACATGGCTCTGGATCTCCTGGCCCATTAGAAAGAAACACGCCATCAGGATGTAAAGCAATAATCTCATAAAATTTAGTTTGAGCAGGAACAACTGTAACTTTACAATTTAGCTGAGCCAGTTTCCTTAAAATACTTTGCTTAATTCCAAAATCTAGAGCAACAATATGGAAAAGAAATTTTTTCTTTGTCTGATAGCTTGGTTCTAGCTTTTTCTCTCCCTCCGTCCACTCATAAGACTGTTTACAGCTTACTATTTTAGCAAGATCCATACCAGCCAGCCCTGGAAATCTTTTAGCTCTTTTTAAAGCTTCATCTTCATCAATATTTCCCGCCATCAAGCAACCTATTTGCACTCCCTTTTCACGTAGAATACGCGTAAGTTTACGTGTATCTAATTCAGCAATAGCAATTACATTATGCTCTTTAAGATATTCTGATAGTGTCTGAGTTTTTCGCCAATTACTTGAAATAATAGGTAGATCACGAATAACTAACCCTGCAGCATGAATCTTATGCAGATTCCCAGACTCAACATCATTCATGTTGACTCCTGTATTTCCTATATGCGGGTAGGTCAGTGTAACAATTTGATGGCAATATGAAGGGTCAGTGAGAATCTCCTGATATCCGGTCATTGCTGTATTAAAAACCACTTCGCCCGTACTAATTCCCTCCGCTCCAATTGAGATTCCGCGAAGAATAGTGCCGTCAGCAAGTACAAGAACGGCAGGTAAGCGTTGTGACACTAAAGACTCCTTGAGTACTGACCAGACATGATAAGAAGGACGGTATAATAATCCCACCTCACCAATTTTCTTTATTATACGTGGAAATTGACTATTTTTCAATCTAAACACAAGCGTTCTGTAGGAAAGATCAAGTATCTTTTTACTAGATCAAATAGATATAACATTTGCCATGCCTTTGGTAATACTAGAAGAATAAAATTAGAAAATATTCCCCTTGTTGTACCTCAAATCATTTGCATAAGAATTTTGATCTAATTATTGAGTTATAAAGTTCGTAATTGCCACAAATTGTGCAACAGATAAATTTTCAGCACGTAACCTAGGATTAATTTCTAATACGTCGAAGTCTTCTGGCTTTAAGTAATCCTGTAATGTATTACTAATAGTTTTACGTCTTTTTGAGAATGCAGCAGTAACAATAGCAGAAAATAAATCTTCCTCATCTTCATTAATCATTTTTCGATTTAGTGGGATCATACGTACAATAGCCGACTGTATTTTAGGTGCTGGCAAGAAAGATTCTGGTTGGACAGTAAACAGCTGCTCCATTTCAAAATGACATTGCAGCATAATTGATAGCCGACCATAGCTAGATGTAGAAGGCTCAGCAACCATACGCTCTACAACTTCTTTTTGGAGCATAAAGTGCATATCACATATGTTTTTTGAAAATTTACGTAAATGAAATAGAATAGGTGTTGAAATATTGTATGGAAGATTACCAACTACTCGAACATTTTTTCCTAAAGTAGAAAAATTGAATTTTAATGCATCAGATGAATGCACTGTCAGCTTTTCTACACTGTATTTTTGAGTAAGACACGAAACAATATCACGATCAATCTCTATTACATGTAAATGATTAATTGAGTCCAATAGTGGTTTTGTCAGGGCGCCTAGTCCAGGTCCAATTTCAACCAAGATATCATTTCTTAATGGAAGAATAGCCTGTAGAATATTATGTACAACCTGAGGGTCAACTAAAAAATTCTGGCCAAATCGTTTACGAGGGATATGACGCATAATCTAGAAAAAATATATAAAATTATATATGATATAAATTTTATATCTATCCATTAAGACTTCTATTTTTAATTAATGTTATAGCCATTTCAATGGCTGCAAGTAAGCTCCCAGATTTAGCTTGGCCCGTAGCAGCTAAATTTAGAGCAGTACCATGATCTACCGAAGTACGGATTATGGGTAGCCCAAGAGTAACATTCACTCCCATACCAAAATTTGCATACTTAAAAACTGGAAGCCCCTGATCATGATACATAGCAAAGACACAATCATAATTTGCAAGCTCTACAGGATTAAAGAGAGTATCAGCTGGTAAAGGCCCAATTACATTTATCCCTTCTGCTCGTAATTTTTTCAGCACTGGAATAATAACTTCTACCTCTTCCCTACCAAGATACCCAGATTCTCCAGAATGAGGGTTCAACCCTGCAACTACAATGCGTGGAGATGGAAGCAAGAAATGTGTTCTCAAACTTAGATTAATGATGCGCAGTTTTTGTTCCAATTTTAGGGGTGTAATAGCTTTAGCAACATCCTTAATAGGTAGGTGAGTTGTAGCAAGAGTTACACGCATATTACCTCCAATTAACATCATTACTACCTTCGTGTTTGTAAATCGAGATAAATATTCGGTATGGCCAGTAAAGGCTATCCCAGCATCATTAATTATGCCTTTGTGTACTGGTGCAGTTACTATTCCATCAAATTCTCCACTACAACAACCTTCAATTGCCCTTTCTAAAATTTTTAAGACATACCTAGAATTAGCCAAGTCAAGCTTTCCTGGAACAGAAGGTCTATCTAATGGCACATGAAGCACTATCAATCTACCGGGCCGATGATTATCTACGGTAGTCACAGAATAATCTAATAATTTTAATGGAAGCCGCATTGCTCGTGCTCGATCTTGTAACAAATTCTTATCTGCAATTACGACCAAATTACATGGTAAAATCTTTTGCGCTATTTTCACACAGAGATCTGGCCCAATACCAGCCGGCTCACCAGCAGTAAGGATCAGAGTTGGATTCTTTAATCTAACTGAAATCAATGAGCAAACCTAAATATCCTCGGCACGATAATCAACATAAGCTCGATCACGCAATTGCTGCAACCATTCTTGGTAAAATTTTTCAGTTTTACGGACCCTTATTGCATTACTTGCTTCTTGTCGTTGCCGTTCCCTACTTACATCCTTAGTACGACGCTCTATAATTTGAATTAGGTGCCAGCCAAAAGCTGTTTGTACCGGATCACTAATTTCATTTATCTGAAGCCTGTTCATAGCTCCTTCAAATTCAGGAACAGTATCACCCGGTGAAACCCAGCCCAAATCACCCCCTGAAGAACTGCTAGAATCCTCAGAATGAATTTTTGCTAACTCTTCAAAACTTGCGCCATTATCTATACGCTCTTTCAAACGAACTATTTGAAGCCTTGCCTCATCTTCAGCTGTTAATTGATTAACTTTTATGAGAATATGGCGCACATGAGTTTGGTCTACCACTACTTCTTTATTATTATTTCCTCCTCGTCTATCGTGTAGTTTAAGTATATGGAAACCACTTGAACTTTTAATTATCGGTGTAACCTCATTCTTTGACATAGACTGTAATTCTTCAGAAAATTTTGTTAGTAATTGTGTTGATAGACGCCAACCAAGTTCCCCACCCTGTAAAGCATCAGCCGCATCAGAGAATTCGGCAGCAACCTGCGCAAAATCATTACCATTTTTTAATTTAGCTAAGGCCGCTTCTGCACGCTTTCTTCTATTATCAATTTTTTCTGGACTAGCTAACTCTGGAATCCTTATCATGATATGAGACAACTTATATTCTTCAACAGACTCAGATGAATTTCTTTCATTAGTCAAGAAATCATCTATCTCCCTTTCAGTTACTTTTATTCTTTTATTAACCTCACGATCCTTTAATCGAATTAAAAGCATTTCTTTTCTTATTTCCTCACGAAATTTATCATAACTAACTCCTTCAATAGCAAGAAGTTCAAAAAATTTTTCTTTAGACATTTTGTTTGCACTTGCAATACGATTAAGTGATTTTTCAAGTGCTGTATCGCCTACAGTTATGCCAATTTCATTTGCAAGCTGAACCTGTGCACGAGTAAGTATTTCCCTCTCAAGCATTTGGCTTTCTAAAACTTCTCTTGGTGGTGGTTCTATACCTTGTTTTTCTAATTGCCTAATACCCAATTCTAACAACTCATCAAGCTCTTGCCGTGTTATAACCGATCCATTGACAACTGCAACTATATGATCAATTTTTTTAACAGCGCCAATGTCATCAAATTCTTGTGCAGCAACAGTATGCAATACAAACCAAAAAAATAGATATAATAAATTAAAAAGATATTTAAAATTCATCTTATAGTAGGGATATAGAAACCACAGTATATTTAAATATAAAATACATCATGCATATAATTTTTCTCATCGTAATTCTGCCATATCATCCATCATTTCATTTCCCCGTCCATCAAAATTAGTATAGCCTGGAATACCCCTAGTCAGAACCTTCAGTGGGTCAGAACCAATTTGTAATAGACCACCGAGCTCTAACTGCAAGAAGAAAGTAGTATTTGTTCTTGTAGATGAAGTACGAATCTTCTGATATATAAAGCGTGCTGTCCAGCAACAAGCGTTATACTCAACTCCTGCAATCTCTGAGAGATCTCTAGTGTCTCTAAGTGAGTAATTTTTACGAGCAACAACCCTCCATTTGTTAGATATTGGCCACTGACCTGAAATATCATATTGTGCTAATACTCCACGGGTATAGCGATAGCCAAGATTTAATACTTTTCCTGTTTCTGGCTGATAGCTGAGAATTGAACGCATTACATCGGTATGACCTTTACTTTGATCAATTTGCATAGTGTGCTTAGCACTCAAAGATGGCGTAATATTTCCTGATAATTGAACGATAATATCTGAATTTCTTTTTGGGTTTGCCACAACCCCAACACGTTGTTCTCTTAAATGCAGCTGTTTTGCTACAGCTATACGAAACCTTTCTATACCAGTATCCTCATCAATCAACCGTGATGTAAGCGCCATAGTAAACTGATTTGCATCATTGATCCTATCACTACCACTGAAGCGATTCTCAGAAAAAATTCTGCCAAAAGTAAAGCCCTGCACCCAAGAATCAAAATTTGGCATTAGACTTTGATTTTTATATGGAACATAAACATAAAAAAGCCGCGGTTCAATAGTTTGGGTGAATCCCTCTCCAAATATTTTAGTTTCACGATCAAATGTGACACCACTATCTATACTCAGAATAGGTAATGTACGGCTTATATTTTTTTCTGGTATATTTATAGTTGAACGATTCAGCATATACCCAGTATGATGTATACCGATTTTCGGTGTAATAAACCCAAATGAGTTTTCCATAGGCACACTAACATTAGGAAAGATCGTATAGCGACTACCAGCAACTTTATTTGGGTCTTTCTTGTCATCTACATGACTAAACTCCGTAAAGCTGCCTTTAAAATCAAAATCCGCTCCAAATACATCTCGTTGCGTTGCTCTAAGAAGGATTTGAGGTAGTTTTTTATATGGTGCACTAGCTGGCCTGGCAGGATCCTGAACAGTTTGAAATTGTTGAACTTGAGTACTAAATGATAACAGACCATTCTCCCCTAAAGCGCCGTTATATGCTATCTTTCCTTGCTGCAACAGTTGGGTCCTTGATGTTACTTTAAGACCCTTTCCTAGATCACGAAAATACAAATCATCTGAAACTCTATTGTAATCGAGTCTATAGCTCCACCCATGACCTAAACCTTGGCCATGCTCAAATTGCACACGATTACGATTTTCCTCTGTTATTTCATCATTTGGAAGAACATCAAAATATAACCCACCCGTCATACTCTTGCTTTTATAACGAACTTCATTGTTTATCATTACTCCACGTTTAGACATTCCCCTAACCTTGAATGTCGCATCAGCATTAGGTGCTATATTCCAATAAAATGGCACAGAAATGTCGATTCCAGTTCTACCATTTGCACTATAAATAGGAGCAAGGAAACCTGTTTTACGCTCCCCACTATATGAGAAGCTACCCCATGGCGTATAACCTATCGGTACACCTAGGAATTTTAGCTTGGCATGACGAGCAACACCTGTTTTCTCATTGTCATTCATTTCCAAATCATCAGCTTCTACCATCCAATCTTCATTTCCTTCAGGGCAAGTAGTATATCTTGCTTGCTGGAACCTATATTGCCCTTCCCCTTCAATAAAAACTATCTCGGCATCCCCTCTACGACTACCATCTTTAAATTGATAAACTGGATGGTCCATCTCCCCAATCTTACTATCTAGATTCATTGTAAGCCGGGAACCCTCTATTACATCCTCTTGTCGCTCTACACGAACTCCTCCTTCCACCTCAATATCATCAGTGTCTTGAAAATATTTTATTCGATCTGCTGAAATAATTTGATCATCACTACGTATCTCAGCATCACCAATTCCTTCAACCTCCAACTCGTTATAACCTTGTATTAAATTAGCTTCAATATATACCGGATTCTCAGTACTATCTGTTTTAGCAATAGGTGCGATTATTTCCCGCTCAATTTCTAATTTCGGTAATTGTGGTTTCATCAATGCAATCTGCTCACCATTACGCAGCCCAGAATCAGCTATAGATTCAGGACTATGAGTCCCTTGATTATCTATGTGCTGAGACTCAACAAATAAAGGTTGACTCCTATTACTTTCATTTCTTACAGTATTTAAGGCAATCTTTTGTTTAGATAATGGTGAGGTGTCAAATGCCAGATGCTTGTTACTACGTAACTCTTTTTTACCTATAGATTCAATCTCAAACTCACTATAGTTTTTTAATCTCTTAGAACGAGTTAATATAGATTTTCTTTTAGGGGATCTATTCTCACTAGATGACGTTGCCATTTCATTATCAATTATCTGCTTTGAAGACCGTTCGTCAGCAGATACACTGAAAGAAATACAAAGTAAAAAAATAGACCAACAAATAAAAAGATAAAATTGCAGTCTCATTTTTTAGATATCTAGCCTGAAAAGAATATATATCTATGTTTTATCAATATTTTCAGGTTTGTAAGTATCAAATTACCAATATTGATGCGTAACAGAAAAATTTTTTCATCATCACTTTGCATAAAAGGAAAGATAAAACCGAACCAATTATTATGCTTGTTTGGCTATGATTTATTTGAGAAATAGTATAAGTGTAACAAAAAACTGGAGACAAGCCATATACATGCTTCTATGATATAGATACTAGAAATACAAAATAATTCAAATTAAATGGCAAATCAATTACACCTAAATGGTTAATAAACTGATTATGGGTTGTGTAATAATAAAAAACTAAGAAGAAAATTTTGATTAATTTGGCTTTGTTTCAATTTAAATTATTATCACTAAGAGTAATTTAGTAACCGAAATAAAGCATCGACATATTTAAACATAAGCTTTAATTGGAGAATCATGCTATGCATATCCATATTCTTGGTATCTGTGGCACCTTTATGGGCGGTATAGCAGTACTTGCTCGACAAGCTGGGCATAAAGTTACTGGGTGTGATACTAATGTTTACCCCCCCATGAGTACCCAGCTTGAATCTCAAGATATTAAATTAATTGAAGGCTATAACGCTAATCAAATTAAATTGAACCCTGATCTTTTTCTGATCGGTAACGTTATTTCACGAGGAAACCCATTGATAGAAGAAATATTAAATTGCAATTTACTATATGCTTCTGCCCCTCAATGGCTCTCAGAAAATATACTTAAAGATAAGTGGGTATTGGCGGTCTCTGGTACTCATGGGAAAACCACAACGAGTTCGATGTTAGCGTGGATACTAGAATATGCAGGAATGAAACCAGGATTCCTTATTGGGGGAATACCTGAAAATTTTAGTGTCTCTGCTAGGCTAAGTAATAACTCTCCCTTCTTTATTATTGAAGCAGATGAGTACGATACAGCCTTCTTTGATAAGCGCTCCAAATTCATCCACCTGCGGCCAAAAACAGCAGTCCTTAATAATTTAGAGTTTGATCATGCTGATATCTTCTCCGATCTAGCATCTATAATGCAGGAATTTCATCATTTCGTACGCTTAATTCCTGCAAATGGTCTGATAATTACTAATGGAAGAGACAAGAATTTAATTAAAGTTCTGGATAAGGGCTGCTGGACACCAGTAGAAAAAATTGGAGTAAGTGATGGTTGGCAAGCAAGACCATCAACTAATAACAGTACTGAAATTTCATTTAAGGGAAAATTATACGGCAATTTATATTGGGATCTAATGGGTGAGCATAACCAAATGAATGCACTAGCCGCATTAGCTGCCGCACATCATACTGGCGTAAAGATTAAAACAGGGATTAAAGCACTTACGCAGTTTAAAAATGTTAAACGACGTATGGAGTTATCAGGCATAGCAAATGGTATTACTGTGTATGATGATTTTGCACATCATCCTACATCAATTCAGACAACGCTAGAAGGATTAAGGTCTAAAGTGAATGACGCACGAATTATTGCGGTACTAGAGCCACGTTCCAACACTATGAAAATGGGAACATGGAAGAAAAATCTTGCTGAAAGCGTAAAAACTGCTGATTTGGTTTTTTTTTATACCCATGGTCTAGAATGGAACATACAGGAGGTATTAAAGCCAATGAAATCAGAGGCTATAAGTAGCGATAATATTGATCATTTAATTCAGTTAATAACTATTAACGCACGCCCAGGTGATTATATATTGATCATGAGCAATGGAGGGTTCGGTGGTATTCATAAAAAACTACTCAAATCATTAAACATTAATCATAAATCACAAACGTAATTATTATTTAAGGAAGTTATAGGCACTACTAAATCTTATTTAGTTCCTATTCTAATCAATAATAATTATTCTAAACAGTACAAGAACCTTCTATACCACTCAAAGCACAATCCTCTTGTCTATCCCATAAAAAATCTTTGATTTGTTGGAAGCAGTTAAATAATTGCTCACCTCCATTCCCTAATACCCTTAATACAAAACCATTTTCCGCCATTTCAGAAATCCCAAAAGAAATATCCCTCTCATTTTTAAGAGATTCTAAAATCACCTCTATTTTTTCTGTTAATTGATAAACACCATTTATATTTTTAGTATTCATATATATAAATGTAGCTTGGTGAGTATATTCTTCTAACTGTATAACTGTATTCACCGATTTTATTCTAGGCTCAAGTATGATTTTGTCTTTTAGAACTAATAAATCTTTAAAGTATATCTCTGTTACATTTTGGAAATAAGTGAACCGAAATATCTCTCCTAAAATTTTCTTTCTAGGGTATATATACTCAGAGTTTTTTCTACCACAAGTTATAATTTCACTTAAAATTAATTCGCAGTCCTTTTCGAGATTAATAATAGTCTGATTTCTAAATATGGAATTTTCCTGCGGGACAACTGGATGAGGAACATAACAAAAAGAACTATTAGGAGCAAGCGTAACTTGCGTGATTTGAGAAGAACCTTGCTTCATATTATACAAACGCTGGTATGATTGTGTCTGTAATTGAAATCGACTATTTTCCTCAATATTAATTTCTATCTTATGATTATCCGAATCTAATAAGCCAGGAGATGAGCTTCCAAGCATCATATATAAGCAGCCATCATCTTTAACCTGTCCAACATTCGTAATACGGAAAGGAACGCTAACATAACTGTCTATTAGATAAGACTTCCCCTCTTTAAATCCTGTTTTAATATTTAAATTGGCCATAGATCAATTTACAACCTTTACGAGCATTTTTAAGCAATAATAATTAGTATTGGATTGGAAGTAAGGAATGAAATCTAATACTCACTAGATCAAAATCAGTATTCTGAACTAATAATTTCCTAAATTATCTTATCCCAATAAGCAAAGATTAAATACCTCAAATAATCATGTAATAACTATTTTATAATCCATCTTAAGAAATATAGATTTAGCTTGTTCGCTACAATTAAATACTCTTGTAGAGATTACAAAATAATATAAATCCTAGCAGAGTCAGTCTAATAAGTCACATACATGCTTAATGTTTATAATTTTGAGATTAACATTTGCAATTACTCAATTGAATTAATAAAAGCTATACTGAATTGAGTATAGTTTAGCAAAATATCATATAATAATGGCATCAAATATGACTTTCATGCTTATAGAAAAGTAGTGCTTCCCTTTCTGGCAATTTTTAGATATTATATTTAAAAGATTTAAAATAAATCACAGATTACTCTTTACCATTCTTCTTACATATTAAATTTAAATTTTTTCATGAGCCAGATAATTAATAATGTCTCCGATGAGACATTTGAAAAGGAAGTAATACAATCAAGTATACCAGTACTAGTTGATTACTGGGCACCATGGTGTGGCCCATGTAAAATGATTGCACCCATACTAATTGAGATTGCTGAGGAGTATGGTGATCGACTAAAGGTAGCAAAACTTAATATAGACGAAAACCAAGCTACACCACTTAAATTAAAAATTAGAGGGATACCAACGCTAATGTTATTTAAAAATGGGAATATTGAAGCAACTAAAGTTGGCCAGCTATCTAAGGCTCAATTAGCTGCTTTTATTGACAGTCATATCTAAATCCGATAACCTAAAGGACAAGTGTACATATAAAGCTAAATTCGAAGCTAAACTATACTTGTAATTCTTGTACTGCCGCATAATAACCCAACCGTCATAAAACACTTCTAAGCGTAATACATGCTCTATTAATTCTTTACACCTTACACCTAAGTTTCCTTTATTTCTGAGTATTCCAAATGCATTTATCTGACCTTAAGAATCTTCATGTAACTGAACTAGTAGAAATGGCCATTGCTAATAAAATTGATGGCGCAAATCGATTACGTAAACAGGATCTAATTTTTTCCTTACTGAAAAATCAAGCAAGAAAAGGAGAAAGTATTTTTGGTGAAGGAACTCTTGAAGTTCTTCAAGATGGCTTTGGTTTTCTACGGTCACCTGATACGTCTTATTTAGCGGGTCCTGATGACATATATGTTTCTCCCAGTCAAATAAGAAGGTTTAATTTACATACAGGAGACTCTATTGACGGTGAAATTCGTACGCCAAAAGATGGAGAACGCTATTTCGCATTAGTAAAAGTTGATAAAGTCAATAGTGATTCTCCGGATAATTCTAAGCATAAAATTCTATTTGAGAACCTAACTCCATTATTTCCTACAAGACGACTTCTTCTAGAACGAGATATTAAAGCTGAAGAAAATGTTACTAGTCGTATTATTGATCTTATAGCACCTATTGGCATGGGGCAGAGAGCTCTACTTGTTTCAAGTCCTAAGTCTGGAAAGACTGTGATGCTTCAAAATATTGCTCATGCAATATCATCTAATCACCCAGATGTCCTCCTCATGGTTTTATTAATTGACGAACGGCCAGAAGAAGTAACTGAAATGATCCGTTCAGTACGAGGGGAAGTTGTTTCATCAACATTTGATGAACCAGCCGTACGCCATGTACAAGTAGCCGATATGGTGATTGAAAAAGCTAAACGCCTAGTGGAGCATAAAAAAGATGTTGTGATTCTTCTAGACTCAATCACACGCCTAGCCCGTGCCTACAATACTGTAATACCTGCTTCTGGCAAAGTTCTCACTGGCGGCGTGGATGCAAATGCCCTACAACGCCCAAAGCGCTTCTTTGGGGCTGCACGTAATATAGAAGAAGGGGGGTCCTTAACTATCATTGCAACTGCTTTAGTGGATACTGGTTCGCGTATGGATGATGTTATATATGAAGAATTTAAAGGTACTGGCAACATGGAAATTCACCTTGATAGACGCATGGCAGAGAAACGTACTTATCCAGCTATAAATGTTAATCGTTCTGGCACACGTAAAGAAGAGCTGCTTATCAAACCAGATGACTTGCAAAAAATTTGGGTATTGAGGAAATTGCTATACCCAATGGATGATGTTGAGGCAATGGAGTTTCTACTAGATAAAATAAAAGCCACAAAAAATAATGGAGATTTCTTTGATTCAATGAAAAGGCAATAAGATTTATACTATATATTATTTTTTTCTACCATATAAAAACAAACTCCTCCTACTAAATTTTATTCACTATACTTCTAATTATTAACCACATAAATTTTACTCTATTGTAGAAGATAGCATATAAGTTGCAACCCAATACATATTAAAGGATAATACCCCACTTTCCATCTAGCTATTTATAGCATTATGGTAGAATAAGGACTTAAAGAAATGAAAGCTGAAATTCATCCAAATTACCAAAAAATTAAAGTAACATGCAGTTGTGGTAATACATTCCAAACAAGATCTACTCTAGATAAAACACTAAAAATTGAAGTATGTTCTGTCTGTCATCCATTTTATACTGGAAAACAAAAAATAGTCGATACAGCTGGAAGGGTTGAGAAATTCAGGAAAAAATATGGTGCTAGTAATACTATGGAAGACAAATCCAAATAATAAAATTTATTATATATGACTTAAAAACTTTAACTAATCACAGTCTGTATTAAATATTAATTGAAAGTAGATACTATTTATTAAGAAATATTTTTCTGTAATTCAGAAAAAGTATTTACAACATAATCTATCTGTTCCTCAGTATGCGCTGCACTAACACTACACCGAACCAATGATTTACCATCAGGAGCAGCAGGAGGCAGAATCAAATTAACATAAATACCATGCTCATATAAAGATTTCCAAAGCATTATCGCATGTTGAGGGCTATCTAATATTGTTGCCACTATTGGACTAGGCTCTGGCCCAAGCTGATAGCCTTGGCTCTCTAATCCCGAATAAAGCTGATGTGCATTTTTCCAAAGACTATTACGTAATTCTGTACCATCCCTCAATAATTTTAGTGCGGCTCTTGTAGATGCAATAGTAGAAGGTGAAGGTGATGCCGTAAAAATATAGGGGCGGCTAACATATCTCAATAAATCAAGCTGTACATGATTACTAACGCAATAACCTCCTATACTACCAAGGCTCTTGCTAAAAGTTCCAGTAATAAAATCAACTTCACTTATAAGTCCTGTCTCCTCCACAAGACCCTGCCCAGTTTTACCTAAGACTCCAATAGAGTGTGCTTCATCAAGAAGCAGGATACTACCGTAAGAATTCTTTATGCTAACAATATCTGCAAGAGGAGCACGATCACCTAACATGCTATAAATACCTTCAATTACAATCAAAGTGGAACTTGATTTTTCACCTAAACGTTTAAGCCGTTTTTCCATGTCTACTACATCATTATGCCGAAACCTAATGATTTCAGCACCACTCAAACGACAACCATCATAAATACTAGCATGAGAGTCCCCATCAATAAGAATGACATCATTTGCACCAGCTAAGCCAGAGATCATTGCTAGATTTGCTTGATAACCAGTTGTAAAAACTATGCTAGATTGACAGTTATAAAATTCAGAGAACTCCTGCTCAAGAGCACGATGTCCGCTATAGCTTCCATTTGCCATACGCGAGCCAGTTGTACCAGTACCTTCTTGATCTATCGCTTTATGTGCAGCCTCTAAACATTCTGGTGAAAAAGTTAACCCTAAATAATTATTCGTACCAAAAAATAAAATACGACGACCACCTACATTTGCTTCAGTTGTGGAATATACCTCTTCTATAGGCATACCAAATATATCAAGTTCTTCTGGTAATAAATCCTTTCTAGCTACAGCAACTGCATCTAACTTATCTAATAAACTCATTGTGATTTAATCTTAAAAATTAAATTTGCTAAATCCCGAACAGTATGTACATCTGCCAGAACATTTATTGGTACTGAAATATCAAACTCATCTTCAATTTCCATAATTAAATTTAATAATTTAACAGAATCTATCGCTAACTCATTAATAAGATCAGTGTCTGGTGTAATCTCTATCTCTGAACTAACAAAACTCTCAAGATGTTTACAAAGATTCTGCAAAATACTATTCTGATCATATTCCATTATTCAAACTCTTAAAATTAATGTTTATAAATATTAAATAGCTTTCATTAAAGCATCACGTAAACGTACACCTGGCTGCCAATTAGGTAATACTTGAGCCAATGGTGAAATATCACATACCCAATCTGGGTGTCTTATCTCACGTACTTTCCCAGGAGTTAACATTGGTGAATACTGCAAAATACCAGCTAACCAAAGATTAATTTCTGCAAATAATGAAACTAACGTTACTGGTATAAAAAAGCAACGTACTGGCCGCTTCCAAACATCCTGTGCTATTGAGGCCAAGGAGTAACAGCTATATCCCCCATGTGTTCCATCATCAATCTCATATACACCCTTTATATGCTCATTTGTTATAAGCCAGCACAACATTGCCGATACTAGATCACTAACATGTATAAGACTATAGCGTGCGGTTTTTTTTCCTACCATAGGTAAAACTCCATACCGAGTTGCCCTAAGAAGCGGGCTAAGTTCTTTATCACCCGGACCATATACTGCAGTTGGCCTAAAAATAGTCCATGGCATAATACCAGAATTATCAGATACTATCTGCTCAGCTAAATACTTACTTTTTGCGTACCAAGAAAGACTCGGCTCTCTAGCAGCTAAAGAAGAAACAAATAGGAACTTTGGTGGTGGAATTTGTTTTATAGATACATTTACAAGATTATTTGTACCATCAACATTGTTATATGCAAACTCTTTAAAAGAACCACCTCGAACTACGCCCGCACAATGAATAACTGCGAAAACATTTTTTACAAGACTCTGTAGCGCAACCTGGTTGCCCAGATCCCCCATTATCCATTCTATGTTTTCATTACTAACACGAGGGCTTCTTGTCAGTGCCCTAACTTTCCAGCCTTTTTTGATAAGTGATTGAACAAGTAATTGGCCAATAAATCCAGTAGCACCAGTTACAGCCACCGTTAATTCTGGCATATTGAAATTATCTGTCTTTATACTCGACTGATATTGGGGCTGCAAAATCTGCTCTTTGTATAAAACCTTTGCGTGCTGCATGACGTGAGAGCTTTCCAGATGAGGTGCGTGGTAAGGTGTGTGGAGGTACTAACTCTACTAAGCTTTTGACACCAAATGCCATATATACTAATTTTTGCAAGCGATTTACTAAAGACTGTCGATCTACTGATGAGGTCAAGCGGCATTCAATAACTAATACAATTGATGTTATATCATTACTATCAGTTATGCTAAATGCAGATGCTTCTCGGGCCCTTATTTCTGGCTGCTGCTCTGCAAGTTCTTCTACATCCTGAGCGCGAATGTTACGTCCATTAACTATAATTACATCTGTACGACGTCCAGTAATATATAGATTACCCTCAAATAAAAATCCAAGATCTCCTGTATCAAGCCAATTATCTGGTTTTAAAGTTTTTTCGGTATCATCTGGACAATGAAAGTAACCTGTCATAATACTGGGCCCACGCATTAAAACACTACCTACCCTTAAATCAGGTAATTCTCTTTCAGAATCATCTATTACCTTAATCATATGACCCGGCAATGGACTACCACAATTTACAAATTCGTTATATTTCCTACCATCCGCCTGCACTCTTACCGCAATTCTCTTATCTATTAAAGTACCGGCATCAACTTTAATGCTTTGGAATCCTTTACCAGTATGAGAAAACGTTACTGCCAAGGTTGATTCTGCGAGCCCATAGCATGGTAAAAACGAGTCTATGCTAAAACCAGCTGGTGCAAATTTCTCTGCAAACTTCCTTAGGATATCTGGCCGTATCATTTCAGCACCTACACCTGCTACCCGCCAACAACTAAGATCAAGTTTTTCCAAATCAGAACTACGAACCCT
>TARA_B100000686_G_scaffold51341_1_pt1 | contig 27350 bp, 21 predicted proteins | sample TARA_B100000686 | Tara Oceans TARA_B100000686 (sample SAMEA2622733) | marine metagenome | biome: marine biome (ENVO:00000447); feature: marine epipelagic mixed layer (ENVO:xxxxxxxxx); material: "saline water (ENVO:00002010), including plankton (ENVO:xxxxxxxx)" | depth 150 m | reverse complement strand
CATCATTGCAGCCGAGGGGAGGGGATTACTTGCTGGCAAAGTCTTCCGCATCGGCCATATGGGTTATGTCTCTAAAGAAGATATTAATGAGGTATTTCTTGCTTTGAAAGAAGCTCTTCCGAAATTAGGGTTTGCCCCATCCGAAGTAGGCTAGTTAGTAGGTGAAATCGTTCATCTGAATTTGGAGCTGAACATTTGTTGAGGAGAAACCTGAATGGGAAGAATTCTTATCGCCGATCCTATAGATTCGCGAGGCGTGGATAAATTAATTAGTGCAGGGCATGAAGTCGATATACAAAAAGGCCTGACAGAAGCCGCGTTGATAGATATTGTTGGGGCTTATGACGCTTTGATTGTACGTAGCGAGACAAAAGTGACTGCAAATGTCATTAAACATGCAAAAAAAATGCTGGGTATTGGTAGAGCAGGTGTTGGAGTCGACAATATTGACGTAGATGCTGCCACTCAAAATGGTATTGCGGTGGTTAATGCTCCTACAGGAAATACTATTGCGGCCGCAGAGCATGCTTTTGCTTTGATGATGTCATTGGCACGTAATATCCCCCAGGCAGATGCATCTATGCGAAAGGGAGAATGGACTCGTTCTAAATTTACGGGAGTCGAGTTAAGGAACAAAACTTTAGGAATAGTTGGTCTTGGTCGTGTGGGATCTGAAGTTGCCACTAGGGCTAGAGCTTTTCAAATGAACATCTTGGCATTTGATCCGTATGTTTCTAATGAAAGGGCACGTAGTTTGGGTGTTGAAGCAGTCCCGCTTGATAGATTACTAAGTGAGTCAGATTTCATTTCAATCCACACACCTTTAACAGCAGGCACCAAAAGTTTGATTGGTGAAGATGAATTTAAAATCCTGAAACCTGGAGTGAGGATTATTAACGCTGCAAGGGGAGGGCTGGTAGATGAAGATTTGTTACACGCAGCGTTAAACGAGGGACGTATAGGAGGGGCGGCGTTAGATGTTTATCCATCTGAACCACCGGAAGGATTGCTCCTGATAGGTAATATGAATGCCGTTTTAACCCCTCATTTAGGAGCATCAACAGAAGAGGCTCAGGCGGAAGTTGCAATGGAGGTTGTGGATCAGCTCATAACTATTTTGGCTGGAAGATCAGCACCATATACAGTGAACATGCCGTTTATTGCTCCAGAAGAGCGTGAAGCACTGAGCGCTTATTTGGATGTTGCTACAACTATGGGACGAATTGGTATTCAGCTAGTTGATGGAAGCCAATTAGATTCGATCACAATAACGGTTTCTGGAGAGATTGCTAAATATGATACGTCGATAATTACCTCAGCAGCACTTGTTGGAGTATTAAGTGCGACTTCCGATTTACGCGTAAACTTAGTTAATGCGGGGTCTATCGCACATCAACGTGGTATCAAAATTCTCGAAGGAAAGAACTCTGAAGGTACTGAGCAGTATGTGAATCTCGTCAGTGTGAAAATTGCTACTTCTAGCAGTGAAAGCTTCTTAGGAGGCACTTCGATAAATAGTAGGGTTCATTTGTTGCGATTAAATGATTTTTATCTTGATATGGAGCCTAGTGCACCGTATATGGTATTTACTTCGCACACTGATCAGCCCGGAATGATAGGCAAAGTAGGCATGATTGCTGGTGAATACGACGCGAACATTTCGTTTATGGAAGTTGGAAGAGAGGCTCCTAGAGGAGAAGCGACAATGATTGTGGGGTTTGATGACCCGGTTACAGAACAAATGGTCTCTGCAATTAGTTCTGTGGCAGGTGTTTCTAGTGTTAAGTTAGTTCAGCAACCTTCATTGGAGCCAACTCAACCACGCCTAAGAGGAACGTAAACGGACGATAGTGATTTAAAAAATTGGGAGGATTTTTTGGATAAGAAATCGGTATCTGTTTCAACAAGCGAATACATGGTATCTTCGGGTAAAATGATTGTGCAAAAAATCACTATTATGCACTCCTGATGACAATGATCTCAAAAGCTTCAAAATTTGACCCAAAATCCTCAGACTTGCTTCGAGCAGAGGCCCGTTTAGCGCTGAACAACCAGAAGGCAAAAACCGTTACGGTTTTATCATCATTGCTGGCAGTACATGATGAGCTTGGATATCTCCCTATTGAAGCTTTAGAAGAAATTTCTATTTTCACTAACAGCAGCGTAAATGAGGTTTGGAGTGTAGCGTCTTTTTATCCTAATTTTAGATTTACGCCTCCTGCGTTGCATTCTGTTGAAATTTGCTGGGGACCTACATGTCACGTCTTAGGAGCGCAGCAGATCCTCCAAGGTGTTGTTCATCACCTTGGATTAGAAGGCGAAGGAGATACAGATGATGGGGAAATTTCACTGAAATACAACACGTGCCTGGGTGTATGCCCTCATGCACCTGCAGTGAGCATCGATCACCGATTAGTTGGGCATGCATCGCTTGAAGGTGTTATAGATAAGGTAAAAACCCTTCTTGAAGGTTCAAAGAATAAGCAAGGAGGAGACTGATGGCACAATCGTTCTCTTCACTATCGGATCAAGCAATTGAAAATTGGGACAGTTTGCACAATTCTCCATGGATAAGAGTGAGCACTGGGCTTATGGGTGAAGCGGCTGGGTCTGATGATATTTTGGATGCACTTCGGTCCGAAATTCGAGAGCTAGGAATAGAAGTTTCCATTTCTGAGGTGGGAACTACAGGTCTTTGTTATGCGGAGCCGCTTATTGATGTGCACATTCCGAATATGCCAAGAATTCTTTATGGAAATGTACGACCAGACCAAATTGGAAACATACTTAGAAAGCATGTGATAGGCGGTCAGCCAATTAAAGAAATAGCTTTAGCATCTGTAGGTGGATCGGTAGACGGCCTGCCAAAACTTGAAGATCTCCCGATGATGCAATCCCAGATTCGGATAGCCTTGAGGAATGCAGGTCAAATAGATCCTACTAACTTGATGCATTACTTAGCAGTAGGAGGATTCCAAGGTTTAGACAAAGCGCTTTCTAGTCTATCCCCTGAAGAAACTTTAGAAGAAGTGAAAAATTCGGGACTGAGAGGTAGAGGAGGTGCGGCCTTTTCAACAGGGACTAAATGGAGCTTTTTAGCAGGAAATCCTTCTCCCGTTAAGTATATTTTATGCAATTGTGAGGAAGGGGATCCTGGCGCATTTAACGACAAAACTATTCTCGAAACAGACCCTTTCACTCTGATAGAAGGCTGTATTTTGGCTGGCTATGCCACCAACGCTTCAAACGGAATTGTATTCATTCGCCATGGACATGATTCCCCGATAGATCGAACACGCGCTGCTATTGAAGCATGTTACGCTTCAGGTTTGCTAGGGACTAATATTTTGGGTTCAGGATTTAGTTTCGAAATGGATGTTTCATTGGTCGGCGAGTCATATGTTGCAGGTGAAGAAACCGCTTTGATGGAGGCAGTAGAAGGGAAAAGATCAATGCCTCGATTTAGGCCTCCATTTCCTGCTGCGTATGGAGTCTGGGGAAAGCCATCCAACATAAATAATATTAAAACATTGAGTTATGTTCCTGAAATCATCAGGCATGGTGCAGATTGGTTTGCCTCAATAGGTACAGAGAAAAGTAACGGCACTGCAATCGCCTGTCTTTCTGGAGACATACGGTACCCTGGCTTAGTGGAAGTTCCATTTGGCACGTCAGTTCGTCAAATAATTGAAGATTTGGGTGGAGGCGACCCAGGCGGCAAGTCAATTAAATTCTTACAAACGGGGGGTCCGCTTGGTGGATTATTACCCTCTGATCAATTTGATATGAAACTTGATTTTGATGAAATGGTAGCGGCAGGCGCTATGTTTGGATCAGGAGGTCTCATTGTTTGTAACGAAGAACGTTCTGTGGTGGACCTTACCCGAACTCTTGTTGCCTTTGATCAAATGGAATCATGCGGCAAATGTTTCCCCTGTAGATTGGGGATGAGTCATATGCTTGAAATTTTGGAACGAATATCTGAAGGTAATGGACGCGACGGTGACATGGAATTGATGGAACGTGTTGGTGTGAATATGCGAGCCGGTTCACTTTGTGGTCACGGGCAACTTGGTTACAACCCTGTTGCGAGTGCTGTACGCTTCTTTGGATCTGAATTTACTGATCAACTAGAAGAGAAAAACCGTTCGAGTATTCCATCTTTTGTAGGGCCACTTGCTACTCGTAGAGGTTCACAAATTAATGGATATACTCCGACATCTATAGTTAAAGCTGATTTTGTTTCAAAGCTGCAACCTAATTCAAGTGAAACTAGCAATAAGGTACAGGAGTAATTCTCAATGCCCGACGAGATAACAATTACTATTGATGGACGGGAAATTAAAACTACGCCTGATAAAATGGTTGTACAGGCAGCTAATGATGCCGGTCTCTATATTCCTTATTTATGCTACCACCCCGGGATGAAGCCATATGGTGCATGTCGCATGTGCGTTGTTGAAGTTGAGGGTCAAAGAGGTACACCTGCCTCGTGTACACTCCCTGTTCGTGATGGGATGGTAGTCAATACTAAGCATGAAGATGCTGAAAAAGTAAGAAACACTACTTTAGATCTCTTGCTATCAGAACACCCACATGGATGTTTAACCTGCCATCGAATTGACCTTTGCGGGCCGCAAGATATATGCCTTCGTCACGTAGATGTTGTTGATAGGTGCGTTACATGCCCTAAGAACGAGCGATGCGAATTAAAAGACACAACTCGGTTTCATCCTCAGGGTATGGTATCGCCTCTAACATATCAGTACCGAACGTTGCAGGTTGAAACAAAGGATCCATTTTACGATAGAGATTATAACCTTTGCATTGTATGTGCCCGTTGTACGCGTTCGTGTGACGAACTCAGAGGTGACGTCGCTATTGGCATGACCGAAAGGGCAGGCCAAGTCCTAGTTGGGACCGTAATGGGCGAATCTTTACTTGAATCAGGCTGCGAGTTTTGTGGTGCGTGTATCGATGTATGCCCGGTGGGAGCGTTGACTGAAACACAATACAAATGGGAACGTCCATCTCGAGTTGAACAATCAATCTGCGGTGAGTGCCCAGGCGGCTGCACGATGACATACGAAGTTAATAATTGGGAGAAAATTGTACGTGCGGTTCCCGAATTAAATTCTCCAGCAAACTTAGGACAATCATGTTTTAAGGGGAAATTTGGCTTCGATTACGCTAACGACAAGCGACGAATAAAAACTCCTATGATTAGGTTAAACGATGAATTAGTTGAAACGACTTGGGAGGAAGCTATTCAATTTGTAGCAAAGGGCATTGCACCTTTCAAAGGCGATAGCTTTGCTCTTATGGCTAGCCCTCGTTCGACTAATGAAGAACTTTTTGCTGCGCAAAAATTTACTCGCACTGCAATGAATACCAACAATATTGATGTTGCTTCAAATAACTCACCTGGAATAGTAGAGGGATTTCAAGACGTGTTCGGCTATTTTGCAGGGACAATGAACATCTGGGATCTCTTAACTTCAAAAGTAGTGATGGTTGTTAGTGCGAATTTAACGGAAGAGCAAAACCTTCTAGCTATTCCTATAAAAAGAGCAGTTCGTGCAGGTACACAGAAGCTAATAGTTGTTGACTCTAGAGAAGTAGAACTTACACGATATGCAAATTTATGGCTCAGGCCTTACCCTGGGACAGATCCAGTTTTGTTGGGGGGAATATTACGCTCAATAATTGACAATGGTTTAGCTGATTTAGATTTCATAAATGCCCATGCTGATGGTTGGGACGACCTAGTGGGTTCATTAAGCCAATTTTCTTTAGATGCTGTTTCACAAGAGACTGGCGTTGAGATAGATAAAATTGAAGATGCTGCAAGAATGTTTGCTGAGTCAGGATTGAGCGCCGTATTACTGGGAGGAGATAATTCTGTCGGCGGTACTCGCCGTACAACTTCACGAATAACTGCAGCGATTACTCTAGCAACCGCAAATATTGGTAAAAAAGGTGCGGGTTTCATACCTTTGTATCATGGTGCTAATGAGCAAGGTGCTTGGGATGTAGGGGCATGGTCAAATTCATTACCTGGTCACAATTTAGTTCAAAATGAAATTGCTAGAGATGCATTGTCTACATTCTGGGATTCTCCTATACCTTTATCTCAGGGTTCAGGCAATAGAAGTATGTTTGACGGTGCAATCGCGGGTGATGTCAAAGCAATGATCCTTCTGGGGAATCATGTACACCTTCGAGATGGAGGGCTAGGAGATGTAACTTCAGCTTTAAAGAAATTAGACTTTCTTGTCGTTGCTGAGGCTTTTGAATCTTCTATCACGGAATTCGCTAATGTGGTTTTACCAGCGGAAGTCTGGGCAGAGAAAACTGGGACATACACGAATATTGAGAGGAGGATCCAACCTCTAAAAAAGATTGTAAAAAATAAAAAATCAGATTCCCGAAGCTATTTATCTATAATTTGTTCAATCGCTGAAGAATTAGGAGTTTCTGGGTTTCAATATGCCAATGCAGATGAAGTATTGGAAGAAATTGCACAATTAATTCCTGAATATAAAGGCGTAAGTTACTCTAGGCTTCTCAGTGAAATGATCAAATACCCTCAAATACCTTCTAATGAACCTCAACCAACTCAAGTTATGTATTCAGGAAATGTACTAACAGGCTTGCAATGGCCATGTATCGCTGAAAACACTACAGGTACTGATGTCCTATACTCGAATGCAGAATTTAGATACGGGAAAGCGAAACTCTTTCCTGCAGTCTGGCATGCAAAACCACAAAAACATCCAGATTATCCGATGATGCTCGCACATGGGCGAGTATTAATTCAGCCGTCTCAGATGCCCCAAGTAATTGTAGGACCTAAAGGCAATAATATGATTGAGCGCCAAGAGCATTTTCAAATAAATCCTTTGGATGGGATATCACTGAATTTGGAAGATGGACAAAGTACGATGATTGAAGCAATTGACGGCTCCTTGAAGCAAGGAATAATTACTTACGAGAAATCAATCCCTGAAGGTGTGATTTCATTGACCACTCTTTTTGGAGAGCTAGCCGTTGAAGTTGATTCATCTGATAATCCTGACGCTGTGAATGATATAAAAAGGCTGAACGCCACCCCTTCAAAAATCTATGCTACTGACGGAGCTGTTGATGACTCAAGAAAATGACCCTTTATCTCGATTCCCAAGGGCTTATGTCGCGAAAAAGCAAGAAGTTGCAGAAGACCTCTTCTTGCTTTGGTTGCGTCCTGATGAGCCTTTCCGGTTTAAGCCAGGTCAGTACATAACTATAGGCCTTGACGGTATTGAGCGCCCTTACTCAATTGCGTCAGCCCCGCATGAGCACCTTATTGAGCTGTTTATAGAGTACGTACTGCCCGAAAATGGAGGAAAATTAACTCCCAAATTGTGGAACCTGCATGTGGGTGATTCTGTTTCAATGCGCCCTAGAGCCAAAGGTCTCTTCGTGTTTCAACCTCAGTTCCATCATCATTTAATGCTAGGTACTGTAACTGGAGTTGCTCCGTACGTGAGCATGATTCGGCAGGCTCAGAAGGATAATGTTCGCGGGCATCATTTCTATGTAATGGAAGGAGCCAGCCACCAGGATGAATTTGTTTATGACTCAGAATTGGATCGATTGGCTGAAAGGCAACCAGAATTAGTTACGTTCGTCACAACTGTCAGCAGGCCTGATGCTGAACGTAATCGTAGCTGGAATGGCCCAACGGGCCGAGTTAATACTCTCATTGAAGAATATATCCAACGCTGGAGCCTCCCGAAAAGTGATACTGCTGTCTATTTGTGCGGCAATCCTGGAATGATTGAAGATGTTCATGAAAGATTAAATGACGATGGATGGCAAATCTTCGAAGAAAGATTCTGGAAAGAAGAAGAATAATTCTAGAAGAGTTTAGCTAAGAGGAAGTGCATGGAGATTAAAGAGCTAGGTCATGTTGTCCTTTACGTATCAGATTTAGAGCGCTCGCGTAATTTCTACAGAAATATTCTTGGCTGGAATGAGATTGCGAATGGTGAACCAAGGTCTGGAACTAGCATGTTTTCCACAGGTAGGACTCATCACGAATTATTGCTTATTGAAGTCGGAGCTAATGCTGAGAAAATTCCTTCTGGTAAAAGATTAGGAATGTATCATTTTGGCTTGAAGATTGGCACTACAGATGAGGAACTTCGTGTAGCCGTTGGCGAATTGCGTGCTGCGGGAGTGCCTATTGTGGGGTCTTCAGATCATTCCGTGACTCATAGCCTATATATACTTGACCCGGATGGTAACGAAATAGAATTGTATATTGATGTTCAGCCTGAAACATGGCGCAAAGAACCTTCTGCAGTTCTGGTCCCTACAAAACCTTTAATTCTATAAGGGCTAGTAAGCATTTCGTTATTTAGTTTTGCTCTATAGAATCTCACTGTGGCTACTCCGGTAAGAAAACAGTATTTAGATATAAAGGCACAGTATCCAAACGAGATTCTTTTGTATCGCATGGGTGATTTTTATGAGACTTTCGATGAAGACGCCCAAATAGCCTCTCGTGATCTTGAGATTGTGTTAACTCAAAGAGAAATGGGCCACGGCGAGATAGTCCCTCTTGCGGGCATTCCCTATCATGCTCTAGAAAATTACTTAGCTAAATTGCTCAAAAAAGGTCATCGAGTGGCTATTGCCGAGCAAACCAGCACTCCCGATGGTAAAGGTATAGTTGATAGGAGCGTCACTAGAGTAGTAACTCCTGGCACAATACTTGAATCGAACCTGCTCGAGTCGTCTGCTAATAATTATTTAGCAGCGGTAATTAGGCATTCCACTGGTGCCGCTATCGCACACGTTGATATTTCTACAGGAGAATTCGGAGTTACTCAGATTGAAGTAAATTTAATTTTGGAAGAGCTAGCAAGATTGTCACCATCAGAGGTAATTATTACTGAGAACGATGCAGAGATAGCAGAAATACTTCAAGATAAATATAAAATTACTTTACTCCACGCTGATAACTTCAATTACAGAACTGCACGCCAAAGCTTGCTGCAACTTTATACAGTTAAAACACTCGATGCTTATGGGTGCGAATCGCTGGAGTTAGCTATAGCGGCTGCTGGCGCAGTACTGGCGTATCTTAAAGAAACTCACCCTCTATCGTTAACACACTTAGGAGGATTGTATACATACTCAATTGATGAGTTCATGACTATTGATCCCCAAACCAGAAGGAACCTTGAACTTTTTGAGGGCGGTCAATGGGGAACCACGGAACAGTCTCTACTGAAAGTGTTGAATCTCACTTATACACCAATGGGTGCTAGAGTTCTCCGTAATTGGGTTGGCCAACCATTACTTGATGTAAATGCTTTGAATCAACGTTTGGATGCAGTGGAATGGTTTCATACATCGGAATTGTTAAGAAGTAGCCTTAAAGCTTTATTGAGTGAAGTTTCAGATGTAGAAAGAATTATTCAAAGAACCGCTTCCGGTATTGTGTTGCCTCGAGAACTTGTTGGGCTTAAAAAATCACTAATTACAATTCCTTCTATTATTGAGTTGATTTTTAATCAAGAAGATTCGAAATTAAAATGGCTTCTCGATGGATTGGACCCTTGCGTTGAAGCAGTATCGCTTCTGCAAGAATCGTTGAATGATGATCCTCAGGGCGATTTAGGCCAAGGGAAAATAATCAGGGAAGGTTATTTTTCAGAGATCGATGATTTAATTTCAGCAACACGTGACGCTCGTAAATACATATCGGCATTAGAGCAGCAAGAAAAATCTCGTACTGGAATTGGAAATTTAAAGATTGGGTATAACAGAGTTTTCGGTTATTTTTTCGAAGTATCCAATTCTCATTTGAATAATGTTCCTGATGATTACATAAGAAAACAGACTTTAGTAAATGCAGAGCGATTTTTCACTGAAGAGTTGAAGCAGTATGAGAATAAAGTTCTTAACGCGAGCGAGAAGCTTCAAGAATTAGAGACTCTAATTTACAAGAATGTTTGCTCTCAAGTTTTATCATTTTCGGCTCGAATACTTGGTGCTGCATTAGCTATAGCTCGAATTGACGCATTACTTTCTCTTGGTGAAGCCGCGTCTCGTTACGGTTATGTACGGCCTTCCTTATCGAACGATGAGAATCTCAATCTGGTAAGTGCTAGACACCCTGTCGTCGAAAGATTTTTGCCCCCAGGGACTTTTGTATCTAACGATACAACCATGTCTACAGAAGCTTCACAGCTCGTAATACTTACGGGGCCTAACATGGCAGGTAAATCTACTTATTTACGCCAAGTAGCCCTTGTCGTATTGATGGCACAAATAGGCTCATTTGTACCTGCAGAACAAGCTCACGTGGGTTTAGTAGATAGGATTTTCACCCGTGTAGGATTGCAGGATGACCTAACTTCAGGGCAATCAACTTTTATGATTGAAATGGTGGAAACAGCGTCAATACTTAACCATGCAACTAAAAGGTCGTTGCTTATTTTGGATGAGCTTGGAAGAGGCACTTCTACATTTGATGGGCTTTCAATTGCTCAGGCTGTTGCAGAGCATATTCATAATGAAGCATCTTTAGGCTGCCGCACATTGTTCGCAACTCATTATCATGAATTAACCACTCTGGAAGAACGATTACCGAGAGTTACCAATTTAAGCATATTGGTATCGGAAAGTAACGGCGGAATTGCTTTCTTCCATAGGATTGTTAGCGGAGGTACAGACAAAAGTTATGGCGTTCAAGTAGCGCAGCTAGCGGGATTACCATTCTCAGTAATTGAAAGAGCAAAAGAGCTATTACAAGAACATGAAACATTGAATGGAAGATCAAAAACTGTAAAAAGTAAAAATTTACCTGGTGGCCCTGCGCAAGGTCAATTTGATTTCCACGTAGATTATCCACCAGAAATAGCAAAGCTTTTTGAATCAATAAAAGAAATTGATCTAGACGATATTACCCCAAGGCAGGCATTGGACAAGCTTGCGCAAATTATAAACGAAGCAAAGAATGGATAGGTCCATCTGGAATTAACTCAGATGGACCTATCCATTCTCTTATTATTCAGTAATTACGCCTGCATCCAATGGATCTTGGTCAAATATTTTGGCATTTGAATAATCGGAATGAACAGGGATTTGATGCTTTAAATCAATAAGCTTACCCGTTTTAGCTGATTCAATTACTGCAAGCGTGGCTTCTAACGTAGCCATACCCCACTCAGCAGTGTGATATACAGGTGCACCATTTACAACGGCTTCATAGAGTTCTTTTAGTTCTGCTCGCCGATTCATTGCCCAACCCGCAGGGGGCTTAAGATCAATTGTGTGATGACCTTTGTTATCGTAAACAGTGATTCCATACGCTGATCGAGTGATGTCTCCTCTTTCGCATGAAACAACTACAAACCCTGGTTCAGCGGGAACCCACGGTTCTCCACCAATCTCACGGTTTTGGCCTTCTCGTTTGAAAATTTCGACCTCGCGCTCTCCACCAATACGAATGGCTTGCTTGTCAGATTCCTCATCTCGAGTACCGTTAATCATTCCATTCCTGACTAAAACTCTTTCGGGTTCGTCATATCGCTGTCGATCATGGCCCCATGGAACCATTTGGGCTCCCATGAAATAGCCATGAGCATTATGGACAATTGTGGAGAAGGCACCATTTTCAAATTCAAAAATGGCAGAGTAGTACCCTGGTATCGATCTTTCTGGCATCCATTGCCCAACAACTCCACGAACGTTTTTAACCATACCCCCTCCGAGAAGACGGACAGTATCAATTTGATGAGGACCCTGTCGATAAACAAGGCCTCCTCCTTGATTCAAATCTAATTCTTCTGATACACGTGGACGCAAAAGCCAGTCTGTATAGGCCATAAAATTAATCGATTTTACTGCACCAAGTTGACCAGAATTGATGATGCTGTACATCTTCCTGAAAGGAGGTATAAATGATCTTGTATGGCCCGCGATTAAAACATTTCCGGTACGCTTTGCCGCATCACACATTGCTTGGGCTTCTTTCAAATCAAGAGCCATAGGCTTCTCAACTACCACGTGTTTGCCATGCTCGAGAGCATAGATTGCCATTGGTGCATGGAAGCGATTTGGTGTTGAAATCCAAACAGCTTCTACATTAGGGTCTTCACAAAGCTCTTCTAAGTTTGAATAGGCGGTCGCTTCATATCTTGCTTGAAATCGCTCTCTGGTAAGAGGGTTGGTATCAGCTCCAGCAATAAGATCGATTTCTTCCATTTGTTCAAATGCTGGAAGCATTTCAGTGCCACCAACACCTATTCCTACCATCGCAACGCCCAGTGTCTTTTTTGCCATAATTACCTCTATCTTTCTAGTCGGTCTATCACTGCTTAATGAATGTGTCAAACAACCAGCCTTTAATGAGTATCTTCTAGTTCTTCGTTAAGCAAAAGCTGTACATACTTCATTAGTTCATCCTTTCGGGTTTTAGGTAGTGACTTTGCCTCAAAGTATTTACGAACGGCTTCTGTAGGAGATATTTTCTCAGCTTCATTTACGTCAATTCTTGTTCTTCTATCTCTATTAATAATCTTCTCAATACCTGCAAGATGGAAGCATTCGTTAAGAGCTTGCCTGATTGCAGGTTCGTTGAAAAGATGCTCTTGCTCAGTGCTCATACTTATTCGGAACCTGACAATAGCCTTACGTAATTCTTGTTGCTTTTGACCTACTGCATCAAGTGCGACTTGAGTGGGGTCTTGATCTAACTTCGGCGAGATATTAAATGTAATCATGGGCCGTGCATTAATAGGTACAAAAGAATGACTTAGAGTTTTTTGTCCGTTTGGCAAAGAAGGATCAATTTCTACAATAACAAAGCCCTTATCCTCTTTCTCTTCGCTGAAATCAACTCTTTCGATACTACCTGCATAAACGACTGGAGGGGTATGTGTTAAGACTTGGTACTTATGGATATTGCCAAGAGCAACGTAGTCAAATTCAGGTATAGCAACTGTCCCAAGGCTGAGTAAATGATCATTACCGAGCATCATCGAACGTTCCGACGCAGTTTTTGCACCTGAAATATTGACATGGGCGCACAACACCGACGGTAGAGAAGAATCTAGTGATGCAACTTCTTGCTCAAGCATCTCTGTCAACCGATTTTCAACAGATTGTTTAATTTCCTCCATGGTCATATTTCGAGTTTCTTCCAGCGCCATGAATTGCCCTATTCGTATCCAAGGTAGCCCTACAATTTGAATATCACCAGCTTCCGTATGTATAAGATGGGTTTCCAAACTTTGGGCAACAGTGACGTTCTTTACGTTTAAAGTGGGAAAGATTTCTAACGAGGTTGCACGATTTGCTATATGAGGCAAATCGTGATTACCGACTGTAAGAAATACAGGAATATTCGCATCGGAAAGCCGATTTATCCGCTTCGCAAATTCTCGCTGATGAGTTTGTGATGGATCCCGAGATTTATAGGCATCTCCTGCAAATAACACTAAGTGAATATTGTTTTCTATGGCGTAAGAAACAGCCTCGTCCATAGCTGAAAGGAAATCTATTAATCGCGTATTTATGCCAATGAATTGGGAGCGATCTTCGCCTGGGGCAAAATGCGCGGGGAGTGAAACGACGTCTTCTTCAGTTGCAGCTCTACCGTAGGATTCAACTCCTATATGAATGTCAGATATGTGTAATAATTTCACGAATTAGTGCAAACCATATTTTAGAGGTATTTTTCTAGCTTGACAGATTACCCATTGATGCAAGTTGTTCATTCACTTCTTCAATTAAATTTTCAATAGGTACGCGAATTTGTTTCATTGAATCGCGATTACGAATAGTTACGGCCTTGTCATCTTCTGCAGTTTGAAAATCTATAGTAACGCACAGGGGCGTTCCTATTTCATCTTGCCTCCTATATCGCCTACCTATCGATTGTGAATCATCGTATTGACATCTGAAGGAGCATTTTAAGAGTTTGGATTCGACCTCTCTTGATATAGGAGTAAGTTTCTCATTGCGACTTAATGGAAGCACTGCTATTTGCACAGGGGCTATGTCAGGATGAAAATGCATTAACGTACGGGTCTCAGATTTACCATCAACTGACGAAATAAGTTCTTCTTCGTAAGCATCGAACATAAACGTTAATGCTGCACGATCGACCCCTGCCGCAGGTTCTATCACATAAGGAAAGTAATGTTCATTCAGCTCCTGATCGAAGAATTTGAGGTTTCTCCCTGAGACAGATTCATGCTGACTTAAATCAAAATCAGTCCTATTTGCTATGCCTTCTAGTTCGCCCCATCCCCAAGGGAAGGCGTATTCAACATCTGATGTAGCTTTCGCATAGTGCGCGAGTTCATTACCTTCATGTACGCGTAGGCGCAGGTTCTCTTCTTTTATCCCCAGAGATTTGTACCAATCATATCGAGTTGTTATCCAGTACTCGTGCCACGCATCATCTTCACCAGGTTTTACAAAGTATTCCATTTCCATTTGTTCAAACTCACGCGTTCGAAATATGAAATTACCCGGAGTGATCTCGTTACGAAAAGATTTCCCTATTTGAGCAATCCCAAAAGGAAGCTTTGATCTTGTAGAAGTGACCACGTTTTCAAAATTAATGAATATTCCCTGTGCAGTTTCTGGCCTTAGCCATACTTGATTTGCTGAGTCTTCTACAGGACCGACGAAAGTTTTAAACATTAAGTTGAACATTTTGGGATCTGATAATGTACCCCCGTCTTCAGGGCATTTGAGCGGGTCGTCGAGCTGATCTGCACGAAATCTTTTATGACAATCAGGGCATTCGACTAAAGGATCAGTAAAATTTGTTGAGTGTCCACTAGATACCCATACTTGAGGATTTTGAATGATGGCACTATCAAGACCAACGACGTCATTTCGCTGGTATACCATAGAACGCCACCAAGCCTCTTTAACATTTCGTTTTAATTCAACACCAAGTGGACCGTAATCCCAGCTTGAACCTATCCCTCCATAGATCTCGCTAGATGGAAAAACAAAACCTCGCCTTTTGGCAAGAGACACAATCTTACTAAGCTCTACCACAGATATTCCCCCTCCGTGAATGTATAAGTGGCTTTATCCGGTTATAGTATACCTGAGATACTCGTATCCTTCTGTGGCGTACATTTACAATTTTTCTATGGAGTATTAATGCCTGCAGTTTCAATAGTTCGCGGATTAATAGTGCTGTACTCGACTACGATATTTTTGGGATTAGGGCACGGCATGATCATGCCAATTATTCCTATGATTGCTGGTCATTTTGAAATAACAGGCGGTATCGCGGCGCAAATTGTTACAGCTTTTGCTTTAGGAAGGTTTGTGGGACAACCGATTGGAGGGGTTTTAATCGATAGATTTGGTACCCGCATTGCCATAACTGTGGGTCCTTTAATTATAGGTTTGTCTGTGCTCGTTGCGTCAATTTCCTCGTTTTTTTGGCCTCTACTTATCGCATTGTTCATTGCGGGTATTGCGGATAGTAGCTGGATGCTGGGTAGAGAAGTAGCTGGTGTTGATTTGGTAAAAGCTAACCAAAGAGGTCGGTTAATGAGCGGGTTTATGGGGTTTCATGCAGTAGGAATGGGACTTGGTGGACTAGCAGGTGGTGTTTTAGCCGATGCTTCTGGGTTCCGAGCAGTATTTGCTCTGTATACATTCCTATCGTTACTAGTTTTTATAGTAGGTTATTTTGCGCCTAACTCAAAGCCACTCAATCGAGAGGTAAATACGGTAGAATTAGGATTAAATGGCAATTTTATTAATCGAATTAAAGGCCTTTTCTTCCAAATAGACCCTACATTACGTTCAACGTACCTAGTCTTGGTTTTTGCTACTGCTAGCATGATGCTGTACCGGATGTCATTTCAGAGTATGTTCCCTCTGTATGCGGATGAAATTGGTATGTCTGCCAGCCGAATTGGGTTCCTGTTTTTCCTTATGACTTTCGGTTCATTAATAATGATCATCCCTGCAGGTTTTATTGTCGATAAAGTTGGGAGGAAATGGGCAACAGTACCAAGTACTATGCTTCCAGGATTGGCTTTTCTTGTGATTCCTTTCTTGGGGTCTTTTAATCCTTTAATTGTTATTGCCGTTGCAATGGGATTTGCTAATGGACTTTCATTGGGATCGGTTGCCACATCAACATATGACGTTGTGCCTGATTCAGCACGAGCTAGGTTACAGGCAGCGCGTAGAACTTTTTCTGAGGTGGGCGCGATAACAGGTCCATTATTGGGAGGAGTTTTAGCAGTAAATTATGGAGCAGGAATAACATTTTTCGTTTATGCTCCGGTGCTTTTGATTGCTGCAGCTTTGCTGATGTTTGTAGCTAAAGAAACGTTAGTAAAACCAGCAAAATTGATTGAGAGCTAGAAATTAAAAACTTCGCAAATAACAATAAATTTTATTATGGCTGGGTAGTTGCTGGAGCAGTATCAATAACAATGGTATTAAGTGGCTCCTTGGCGGCTCCACTTTTTAGCGTATTTATTCCTTCGTGGACAGAGGAATTTGGCTGGTCAAGGACTGCTGTCTCAGGTGTGTTTAGTTTCGCCACCATACTTGCAGCTCTAGTGGGCCCATTAATAGGGAAATTACTTGATGCCTATGGAGGGCGTTCAGTGATGACAGTTGGAGCGCTACTCATGGGTTTTTCCTTAATTGCTATGGGCTTTGCAGAAAATCTTATCGCTCTATACGTTGCATTTTCGATTGGCCGGATGGCAATGATGAATATTCAGAACCTTGCAGGCCATACGGTCATTGCAAACTGGTTTATTAGACGAAGGGCTTTAGCGACGGCTGTGGCAATCAATGGGAGCCGCATTGGCCTTGGTATGTGGCCTTTGATTGCTGCGATTATTATCAATTTTTGGGGATGGCGAGAGGCTCTTTGGGTTTTAGGTTCTATTGTCGCACTTTGTTCAGTGTTTCCATGGATTCTTATTCTTGCTCGTAGGCCTGAAGAAATTGGATTATCACCTGACGGGAATGCACTCCATGAGTCTGGAATTGAAAATCCATCCTTTCCTCCACAGGAAATATTGTGGTCTTCCCGGGATGCCGTAAAAACAAAAGTCTTTTGGTTTCTTATGTTTACTCATATGAGCGCAATGATCGCAGGTGGAGGGTTTGGGCTTCATAGAATTCCATTATTTTTGGATCAGGGTCTTTCTGAAGGAATGATTGGTCCGGTACTTATAGTACACGCAGTGGGTATGCTAATTGGTGGATTTTTTGCTGCATGGGTCATGGAGTATTTAGAAGGGCGTATTGCAGTGAGTATTTTTATAGTGGCTGGTGCGATAGTAATGCTTATCGCAATTCAGCTTCCTCCAGGGTTGCCAATGCTCTTCTTTACTTTTTTTGAATCTGCGGCTTTTGGAGGAATTTTTTCAATGTTGCCAGTAGTGTATGCAGATTATTTTGGCCGATACTCTATAGGGATGATCCGAGGAATAACTCATCCGTTTGTCATTGCCTCAAACGCTGTGGGTCCTATTTTGGCTGGATATGTTTTTGACACGAATGGCGATTATTCTATAGCCTTGTTATTCTTTGCCGTGGTATTGCTTGTAGGTGGAGCCTGTTCTTACTTAGCTAGACCTCCAAGAAAATGATACTGTGCCTTTTCCGTAGAATGATTTCACTATTGTTGGGAAACTAGGAGGTAGTATGGCAGCAAGTCCAAGAGATCAGTTATTGGTAAGTGCAAATTGGCTTGCAGGTCATCTTAGCGAAGATGGTATTAGGATTGTTGAAATGGCCCAAGACCAGGAACAATTTCTTGAAGGTCACATACCTAGCGCAGTTTTATCTCCATCATGGCAGATAAAAGGAAGTGAAAATAAGCGACTAGTCGCGCCTCCTACTGAAGCAAAAGAATGGTTCGAGTCAATAGGAATTGGTGATGACACATTGGTGATAGCTTATGATCGATTTTCGAGTAGGGATGCTGCACGACTGTGGTGGGTTTTGAACTACTATGGCCATTCAAATGTAAAAATCCTTGATGGTGGCTGGAGTGAGTGGTCTTCTCTGAATTTGCCTATAGAGTCGGGTCCACCATTTCCATACAAAAGCTCTTTATTTACTACCGATTATGTAAATCAAGCAATTCAATCCGATGTAGAAAAATTAAAATTAGCTATAGGGAACGATGATTCCCTCATCTGGGATGTTCGATCGGATGATGAATATAGCGGAGCTAATTCAAGAGGGAATAATCGTGTTGGCCATATTCCAGGTGCTGTGCACCTGGAATGGACCAATCTTGTTAATGAAGATCAAACTTTTAAATCTACAAAAGATTTGGAATCTTTATTAATTAGCGTAGGTATAAGTTCAGAAAAACGGATTCACATCTACTGACAGGGTGGGGTGCGTGCGGCGCACGCTGCTTTTGTACTGGCGTTATTGGGTTACTCTTACGTATGTATGTATGATGGCTCAATGGGAGAATGGGCTAACCGAGACGACACTCCCCTAGAGTAAATGCTTTAATTGATTGCAAAAACCACACGTATGGTAGCAGTGATGTCATAGCCACCTGGAATGATTGTGGTTGGAGTAGATCGCGCCGTTAGTCCAGCTTCAGCCATTGCAAATGAATCCTTTTCAGGATATCGCGAGGAATTCTGGTCTACCACGTAAAGTAATTTCCCTCTCGTTACTCCCATTTCTAAGGCGTACAATTCTGCTATCTCAATTGCATTTTGGGCTGCTAGGATTCTGGCTTGGCGTAGGGCACTGCTAGTGTCTTCTTTCCGGAAATTGATTTGATTGATTCTAATATCGTTTCCTGCAGAACTGACTAATTCATCAATGATGGAGCCTATATTGTTGCTGATTGTCCGCAAGGTAATTTGTAACGAGTTAGTTACCTTGTAACCCTGTAGTTTCTGACCTTCTTCTTGTGTATATTTGTATACCGGCTGTGTGGAATATCGCTGTGTTTTAATATCTTCTTCATTGACATCGTTGGTCTTCAATACCTTCAAAACCAGCTCGGTAGATTTCGCATTTTTAATTGAGGAAATTGACAGTGATTTATTCGTAGTTTCAATTGCGACGGACAAAACTGCGATATCAGGCTCTACTGTAATCACTCCTGCGCCAGTCACATGTATTCCTACGTCATGATTAATATTAGAAGAAGAAATAAGCCCTTGGCCATCAGTAGTGGTTCGAGAAATACTATTGATCTGCTCAGAGATATTACTTGTCGAGGGTTCCATTAGTACGCTGTTACCGGAGCCATTATCGTTGCATCCAGTAGCAATCATGAGTAGGAGAAGTACAAGTACTGCATAAATTATGTTGTTATGTATGTTACCCATAAGACCGTATTACTCTTAGGCTGTATAATATTATAATCGATTGGTATATGGGTAATGCGAGTAGCGTTTAGAGAATCAATACAAACTGTCGCACTAGCGATTTTTTTTGTTTTATTACTGCAAGCCACAATCCAAAATTTTAGGGTTGAGGGCCCGAGTATGAACCCTACTTATGCCGATTACGATAGAGTGATAGTTAACAAATTGGCTTATTTGAGCATTGAGAAAAATAAAGTTGCAAATATTATTCCTACCTTCGATAGACCAGAAACCGCTCGTTGGTACCCTTTAGGTAGACCTTCTTTTGGGGACATTGTTGTGTTTCGATGGCCTAGGAATGAACGACAAATACTGGTGAAGCGCGTGATAGGTGTTCCAGGGGATACAATAGAAATAGAAAACGGAAGAGTTATTCGAAATGGGGTAGTTTTAAAAGAGCCCTATGTGGTACATAACTCCAATGAAAGCTTGGTCGATCGTGTCATACCGTTGGGTAAATATATTGTGATGGGTGATAATAGATCCGAAAGTGATGATTCTCGGCACTGGGGCTGGGTACCGGAAGAGAATATTATTGGTGAAGTGTGGTTAAATTACTGGCCGTTACCAAAAATTGATAACAAATTTTTGTTTCGATAGCCATAATGAATAAATAGGCCCCCGTAGCTCAAAGGCAGAGCGTTGGACTTTTAATCCAAGCGTTGACGGTTCGAGTCCGTCCGGGGGTACCAAAATCGTGCAGGGTTTTTAAGAGGTCAGTGCTTTTATAAGCTGTAATAGCGCAGCAGTTACCGCTCGATTTCTTACTAGAGGCCTCCTTGAAGGGAATTCGTGCTTAGTTACGGTTAATGAGCGCGGCGTGTTTACACCTATGAAAACTGTACCCGCCTTTATACCTTCATGGTCACCAGGCCCAGCGATTCCAGTGATTCCAATACCACAGTCAGTGTTGAATCTTTTACATGCAGCTACGGACATTTCTTTGGCTACCTCTTCACTGACTGCCCCAAAGTTATTTAATAATTCTGATGAAATACCTGATGCAATTTTCATATCATTCGTGTAAGTGATCATTCCTCCCATGAAATATTTCGAAGATCCAGGTATTTCAGTCAATGCTGCACCAAGTAGGCCACCTGTACACGACTCGAGAACTGCAAGCGTAAGGCTCTGTTGAGCCAGCAGTTCCCCTGCTTTCTCCGGAGGATAATCCTCTCCTGTACCCCAGATATGATCATTTAAAGATTGCAGGATTATGGATTCAGCTTTTAGTAAAGTTTTGCTTGCTTCTTTCTCTGTTGAGGCTTTAGCGATTGCTCGTACATAGATACCATCTTGCTTTGCATATACTCCGAAATCGAGCCCTTCAATCTTATACACTTCGTTTACTGCTTCATCGACTGCAGCTTCACTTAACCCAATAGTCTTAAATGTCTTTGATAAAATTTTTTGCCCAGGTAATTTTTCTTTCAGGCGGTAGGCTATTTCGGTACTCCACATGGTAGTCAGTTCTCTTGGAGGGCCAGGAAGAGTAATTAAGATTCGATTGTCTTTCTCTACCCACCAACTTGGAGCTGTGCCCATTGAATTACGGATCGGTTTTGAAGAAGGAATTACACTCGCCTGCCGAAGATTTTGCACAGGCATTGGGTTTATGTTCCTACGAGCAAAGCTATCCTCTAACCACTTTGCAAGGTCAGGGTCAGTTGTAAGTTCTTCTCCGAGCATGTTGGCAATTGCTTCTCGGGTTAAATCATCTAATGTTGGCCCCAAGCCTCCCATGATTATTATTAAATTTGACCGTTCCCACGCAAGATTTACAGTTGAAGTGAGCCTTTGGAGATCATCACCTACGATGGTGACATGTTTCAGTTCTACTCCGAATTCAGGTAGCCGCTGCCCAATCCATGAAGAATTGGTATCTTGCGTTTCTCCCATGAGCAATTCTGTGCCTACTGCAATAATTTCTGCGTCCATTGAGTATCCGATCGAAAGCGAGATCAACTTTGCGACATACAAGTCATGCGAGTATAACATTTGGGATTCGTTTTTTTCTTACAGTTGTGGTAGGGCACGAGCGATGCTAGCCTGAATGAAGGTAAATACATAGATAGTACGGAGATTCATGCACTTAGCAATTGATGGATACGGAAGCCCTTCAGAATTACTCGCTAGCTCAGAAATCGTCCTAGAATTTTTAGACAAATTCCCAGAGCGAATAGCTATGACCAAAATTTCTGAGCCATCGGTCCAAATTTACCGTGGGCCTGTGGAAGAAGACTGGGGAGTATCAGGTTTTGTAATTATAGCTGAGAGCCATATAAGTGTTCATACTTTTCCCGATCGAAACTACTTGAATGTTGATGTCTTCTCATGCAAAGAATTTGATATAGAAAACGCTAAGAAAGAAGTTAAGTCAATGTTTCAGATCGACAAACTCGAATGCTGGATTTTGGATAGAGGTCTAGAGCATCTTGTACCTGAAACGGCCTCAAGAGTGGTTGAGTCTGAGCGTTACGAATTGCAACGAAGGACAAAAATCTAAGGCTTAGGCATCTTCAATGTGGCAAACTACTCCTAACTCATTTCTGGCTTTAGATCAAACTGAACATTCCTTAGAGAATTCTAAATGTGTCATATTACCGGTTCCTTTTGAATCCACTACTAGTTACAAAAAAGGTACAAATTCGGGACCTGCTGCAATTATCCGAGCTTCTGCTGAAATGGAAGATTTTGACTCGGAATTAGGCATTGAACCATGCCAAATTGGAATCCATACTGCAGAAGCTTTGGCGTCGAATCTATCAAGCTCAGAGGCTATGACACTGACAATTGCAGATGCTGTAACTAGCTATATCAACAAAGAAAAATTGGTTGGAGTTTTGGGGGGAGAGCACTCGGTTTCAGCAGGGGTTGTGAAAGCAATGTCGCTCAAATATGAAGATTTAAGTATTTTGGTATTTGATGCGCAGGCAGATCTTCGCGATGAATACCAAGGTAGCTCTTACAGCCATGCATGTGCGTCACGGAGAATGCTCGATTATGCGCCTGTAACTATTGTTGGAGTAAGGAGCCTTACTAAAGAGGAATCAATATTTGCGAAGACAAGCAAAACTCCCATAATTCAGCGTTTTGCTGAAGAAATTACCGATTTAGAGTCTATTACGTCAACATTATCCCAAAATGTCTACATATCGTTTGATCTAGATGCTTTTGATCCTTCCTTGATGGCTGCAGTAGGGACTCCTGAGCCTGGGGGCCTAGGCTGGTGGGAAGCGTTGCGGATAATCAGGCATGTATCCCATAATCGGAAAATTGTAGGGTTTGATGTTGTAGAGCTATCGCCAAATGAAGGCCCTGAAACCTGCTCTTATACTGCCGCAAAATTAGTTTATAAACTTATAGCATATGCTACAGAGTAAAAATGAAAAAATATGCCTGAATTTTCAAATCGGTTAATACACGAAACATCTCCATACTTACTACAGCACGCACATAACCCTGTCGATTGGTTTCCGTGGGGTGAAGAAGCTTTTCTAAAGGCATATGAAGAAGATAAGCCTGTACTTGTCTCTATAGGGTATTCCGCCTGTCACTGGTGCCACGTGATGGAGAGAGAATCATTTGAGAACGTGGAAATTGCAAGCAAAATGAACGAGTTATTAGTTTGCATAAAGGTTGATCGTGAAGAAAGACCAGATATAGACAGTATATATATGAACGCAGTGCAGCAAATGCATGGACATGGTGGATGGCCACTCAACGTTTTTTTACTGCCTGACGGCAGACCATTTTACGGTGGGACCTACTTCCCCCCTTCTGATTTTAGAGGTATGCCTTCGTGGCCTAAAGTTATCGGCGCTGTTTCGGAGGCATATAAAACCCAAAGGAACATGATTGAAGAGAATGCCAATGTGCTCACAAACGCTTTAATTGCCCATGTCTCCAAAGAACATCCTCAAGAGTCTATAAACAATACTATTACGGATAATGCGTTCCAAACTCTTTTATCTGCTTTTGACCATGAGAATGGTGGTTTTGGTAATGCGCCCAAATTTCCTCAGTCGATGCCTCAGGAATTTTTATTGAGATATTACTTCCGCACAGGTGATCAAAGGGCAAAAGAGATGGTAGAGGTAACTTTGAGCAAAATGGCTAAAGGGGGAATTTACGACCAACTTGGCGGAGGTTTTTCTCGTTACGCAACTGATGATCAATGGCTGATCCCACATTTTGAAAAAATGTTGTATGACAATGCGCTGCTAGCTTCATTATGTGCACAGTTTTTCACATTATCTGGGGATCCTCAGTACAGCATTCTTGTACAAGAGATTCTTGATTACATAAACCGCAATCTTAGGCATGACCAAGGAGGGTACTTTTCTTCTCAGGACGCTGACAGCGAGGGTGTTGAAGGGAAATATTACGTTTGGACCCTAAGTGAAATTCAATTAATACTAGGTGATGATGCAGATGTGTATGCCTATCATTATGGAGTGACACAAAATGGGAATTTTGAAGGGGCGAATATATTAAATATTCAAGGAAGCATTGCGTCCTCTTCAAACGTATTGAATTTGGAAATAGAAAATCTTAGGAGGATATTGAGAGACTCAAATCAAAAATTATTAAATCAAAGGACGAAACGGATACCTCCTGCAACTGACGATAAAGTGCTCACTTCTTGGAATGCTTTGATACTTCGTGTTTTTGCAGAAGCGGGCTTATCTTTAGGGCGCAAAGATTATATTGAATCTGCAGAAAATAATGCGAAATTTCTATTAGAGAACCTGTACATAAATAAGCGATTGTTACGGACATGGAAAAATGGGGAAGCACATTTACTTGGATACTTAGAGGACTATGCATTCTTAATTAATGCTTTGCTATCGCTGCATGCTTCGACTTTTTCCTCTGAATGGATTGCTACAGCTGAGCGCTTAACGGATGAAATGATTGAATTATTTTGGGATGATGAGTCTAATCGATTTTATGACGTTGGTGTTGATCACGAACAGTTAATTACTCGACCGTATACCGTATTTGATAATGCTATTCCTTCAGGCAGTTCATCTGCAGCTGAAGCGTTATTGCGGATGTATAAAATTACTAATTCGAAGGAGTATTTTCAAAAATCAGAAGCGATATTACAAGAGGTAATCCCCTTGATTTCAAGGTATCCCCTGGGATTTGGAAATTGGTTGAAAATATTAGAATTGTATATGGCGAAATCTACGGAACTAGTAATCGTTGGAAGGCCTGAAGATCTGAACACCCAAGAATTGATTCAAGTGGTAAGCAGTAAATTTTTGCCATTTCTGACATTATATGGAATTAACCCTGAAGAAAATCAAATTTTCCATTCCCCATTATCAGAAGGTAGAGCTAATGCAGATCCTCCAATGGCTTACCTATGTAATAATTTTACGTGTGAGTTGCCTACAAATGACCCTAGTCAGTTGCAGGAATTATTAGGTCTGTAAACGTACTGCATATAAGGTTAGAATCAGGTAACAGTTATGCAAAATGGTTTTTGGTTTAAAACTGCAATAATCCTAGTAACAATTAGCGCATTCGTTTTCCTCGTAGGTGCTTTGGGTAACTTATGGTCATTTATTGGCGACCTCATTCTTTTGTTTTTCCTCTCTTATTTGGTAGGTTCTTTATTTATCCATGTCGTGAATGGTCTTGTAAGAATTCCATATATGACCAGGCCTTTCGCTATTTTTTTGATATATATGGCTTTCATTTCCTTGCTTGCTACATTTGGATTTTTAGTAATTCCAGTTACTGTCAATCAAGTCGTCGAATTGGCTGATTTAGTTCCAAAGTATGTTGAGCAGGTTCCTAGTTATGTCAATGGCTTGGAAAATACAATTGCGCGAGCAGGATTAGAAATTGACCTTACTGATCAGATCCAAGTTGATTCGCTCAATGATTTTGCTAGAACTGCGGCTACCTCAATTACAAATAATGCGCTAGGAATACTCCAGAACGTTGTTTCATTACTAATTGGAGTAATTTTGGTTCTAGTTATTTCGTTTTATATTGTCTTAGATGGAGGTAGACGCCTTGTAGAAGGACTGAAAGTTCTTCCTCCTAAAGCAGAAAAAGAAACATTATTTATTCTTTCATCGATAGATGAAACATTTCACGGATACCTTCGTGGAATGTTTCTTATCTCTTTAATTTATGGGGTTTCCACTGCAGGTGTAATGATTGCTACAGGCTTGCCAAGCCCATTACCTGTTGCCTTAGTCGCAAGTATTTTATTGGCCATTCCTTTTGTTGGAGATTGGTTAGCACTAGGTTTGCCCCTTGTTGTGGCTGCCGTTGCCGGTGATTTTGCGACATTTATTATCGTGTTAGCCGTCTTATTATTTATTCAACAAGTTATGTTAAATCTTTTGACACCCAAAATTTTGGGCAAGGCCGTACGTATGCCCGCTATGTTAGTTATTATTTCTGTCGTCCTCGGGGTGAGGCTGGCAGGCGTAGCAGGAGCTTTACTTGCAGTTCCTACGATGGGAGTGTTATACGGCCTTGCTGTTCATTATGGTACAGGTATTCGGGAGCGACGAGAGGCTCGAGATCACGAATTAAGAGACAGTAGTAATCAAGAAAAATAACCCAAGATTCGCATCGCCACAATAAAATAAACTCACCGACTTATAGAACGGTAACTTTATTTGGGCAATTGTTTAGGAGTTTGCGGGTTTGCTGGATCATATTTGACTAAAGACCACGCCATTATGTGCCCGCTTTTTACTGAGAAAAGATCTGCCCCAACATTAAGAGGTTCCCATTTAAGAGAATTCTCGTTCCATAGGAAAACGCTCCAAAATTGTCCTTCATTAGGAGCTATACCCTTAATCTGATTAACAAAATGAGATCGATACTCCGGGTACCATACGGATACGAGTTCATCATTTACCGCAGCTTTAAGTAATTCGTACCCATCAGTCCCTTTAGGAATGGTTACTTGGTTTATCCATTCAAAGGATTCAGGCGATTCTATTAAAATACTTGCTTGAATGTTTTCAGTGGGTTGATCTTTTTCGTTATTATTGCAGCCAATAAACGAGATACTGATTGCAGCGATAAAAACGATACAGAGTGTAATGATGGATTTCAGAAACATATAACTAATTAGAGACCTTTCTTTCTATAAATTTTGCTAGCGTTGGCCCTAGAGTGACGAAAAAGGCAACATTTGCCCCAGTATGTACGAGCATAAAGAATAAGGCTCCGGGGTTTAGCAACGCAGATTTAATCCAGGCACCATATTCTGAGCTACCTGCAATGGTCGCCCAGAAATAGCCAGTCGAAATATTAGTTAATATATCGTAGGTTGGAGTGGCTATAACCGCTGCAGAAAGAAATAGAAGGTAAGTAACTCCGGGTTTTACTGATACTTTCTTGTTACTCATTACCATTGATACTACTGATCCAGCTATTGCATAAACTGATTCAGCGGCCATTAAGGTAATGAGAAGAGGAGCACTTGCTATTCCCCATGGATTGATTTGACCGTAAAAAAACCAAGCAACTATACCTACAGTGATACCTCGTCGGATTCCTAGTGTGTATCCAGCAAGAAAGACCATAAGATCAAACAGCTTAATGTTTGGTAATGAAGAAAGAAGATAGTTAGATACTAGTATTAGAGCTACAAAAACAGCAGGTAATAAAATCTCACGATAAAGTGCTGAAGGAATAAATTTTGGAGGTAATTTGTAGGTGCTAGCTTGGTACATATGTATTTCTCCCATAAAAAAATCCCCTGCAAACAGGGGAATATTGTCCTCCCGTGCCTCGCAGAAGGATTCGTAATGCTCCAGATCGGACTTACCTACTAGGAGGCCTACCGTTGCGTGCCAGTGACGGAATTTGACCGTCTTCATGGATGCTATTGAAGCATGCATTACTAATCGGAAAAATTGTACATTACTCAAATGGTAAATGATATATATA
>TARA_B100000686_G_C16806576_1_pt1 | contig 27369 bp, 27 predicted proteins | sample TARA_B100000686 | Tara Oceans TARA_B100000686 (sample SAMEA2622733) | marine metagenome | biome: marine biome (ENVO:00000447); feature: marine epipelagic mixed layer (ENVO:xxxxxxxxx); material: "saline water (ENVO:00002010), including plankton (ENVO:xxxxxxxx)" | depth 150 m | reverse complement strand
TTCATGCGTTTGACGAGGTACTTAGTCAGCTTTGAAGGCATGGAAGGCAGGTTTATTTTCTTACAACCGCAGGACTCTAGGGCACTTGGGTATGGCACCCAATCTGATGGTGCGACATTATAAATACCTGGTTTGTTTTTAATTAATGCAAGGCTCACAGCATCCGCCATGTCTTCAACATGAAGAAACTGCATCATTGGTGAGAACCCCATCACAACTGGCGCTGTTTTACTGCCAAGTAATAAACTAATGGAATTCATAACACCTGGCCCCACTATATTACATGGGCGCAGGATTGTAACGTTAAGCTCTGGGTATTTCCAGAGATAGATTGTGGCTAGGTTTTCAAGCTCTACAGAATCCACTAAATCCATAGTTAACTCTGATGCCTTTAGTGGCGCATCTTCTGTTAAAAGTGCTGGATTATAGGGGCTTGCACCATACACAAAATATGTCGAAAGTGCGATTACTTGTTTGACTTCATACTTTTTCGCAAGCTCTAAAAGCTTTTGTGTACCAAGCACATTGGCAGCATAACGACGACGATGGTCAAACTCATAAAGGCCCATTCGGCCAAGATGAACAATGGCATCAATTTTATGTTTGCGGAAAATATCTTCGAAAGCACGTTTTGAATATTCAACGTGATAGGTTGGAATTTCAGGGTGAGAAAAGCCGCGGCGTTTAAAATCCACCGCCACAACATCGAAGCCAGGCCAAAGTCGTTTGATCACTTGTCGAGCTAATGCCCCGCCCGCGCCTGTTACTAATACACATGGTTTAGGCTGATCTTTTTGTTGTCGACGACTTAGTTGCTGACTCATATAATCCCTGTTGAGTGGCAGTGGCTTTTACAGCCTAAACAAGCTTATGCTTGTTCTTTTAAGCAAGCATCGAAAGCATCTGCATAGGCTTTTTGAGAAGGAAAACGTTTTAGATACTCACCAAAAGTTTGGCCTTTTGCATCTTTAGCAAGGAGATTATGCCCTGCTTCAACGAAGAGCTCAAGATAAACACTAAAAGCGTCTGCTGGCATACCTCTGTAAGCAAAAAGAAGACGACGATAATCTGCTTCATCTTCACTTGGTACTGGTGCTCTTAAAAAAGATCTTAACATATCAGAAGTGAATACTTCTTCCGTGACCTTTTGCTTGTCCTTTTTTAATGTCTGCACTTCTTGTGTCATAAATTAACCCCCTTTACAGACTTTAAATTTCTGCTGTGATAGATACATTATCTAGCGCTCAAAATGTATTACAAGCAATCACTGCAACTTAAATCATTGATATTATTCAACTCTATGACAATATCTTGGTGGTAATCATCATACCAGTTTTCCGTCAAAAACGAACGCTGATTCAACGGATTAGGTTATCCCTTAAATCGGCTTAACATCTACTTATGTTAAAAGAAAGGTTACTACTCAAAGTTTATCGGCCACTTACGGCACAACTTCAATAGCATTCGGTGACTACAAAGTCACTTGGTGGGAACTATTAGATATAAGCATGACAAAATAAAGCGTGAATTTATAGCCCTTTCAAGGGTAAACCATCTAAAAGAGCTATAAAATACAGGAATTAGGCTATATTTCACCCAACCCCTTAGACAAACTAGTCGTTAGCGAAGAGCTCTGGAAATAACGTCGCCAAACCTTCAGAAGGGTTTTCAAAACGCATAAAAGCTTCACCAACAAGGAAGGCGTAAACACCCTCTGCCTTCATAGCTTCAACTTGCTCTGGCTTGTGAATACCGCTCTCGCAGACTAACCACTGGCCTTCTGGAAGAAGTTTGTTGATCTCAACAGTGATCTTCGTATCAATCTTAAAGGTTTTAAGGTCGCGGTTGTTAACACCCATAATGGCATCACTACCAAGATGTTTAACAGACTCATACTCTTCATGCGTATGAACTTCAATAAGAACATCCAAACCAAGGCTACGTGCAATCTTAAAGAGTTCTTCTAGCTTTTCAGCAGGCATAGCAGCTGCAATTAGAAGAATTGCATCTGCACCAAGCACACGGGATTCGTACACTTGGTACTCGTCAATAATAAAGTCTTTACGAAGAAGCGGTAAATCAACAGATTCCCGAACAACTTTTAAGAAACTGCCATGACCTTGGAAATAGTCGAAGTCTGTTAATACAGAAAGACATGTCGCATGACCACGCTCATAAGCACGAGCTAGAGCAAAAATGTCGAAGTTTTCACGGATAACACCTTTCGAAGGTGAAGCCTTTTTCAGCTCAGCAATAATAGCCGGCTTTTTAAGGGCGACCTGCTCTGACAATGCTTGACGAAAACCTCTGATTTCAAATTCAGTTCTTGCTGCACGCTTTTTCATTTCTTCTAGTGAAACTTCGCCAGACTTACGGGCAACTTCTTTGCGCTTCGTCTCAAGAATTCGGTCAAGAATGTTTACAGTTTCTTCGTTGCTCATAGCTACCTCAATACATACCCTTTTATGAACTTTAGAGGCGTTAAGCCTCTTAACTTGGTCATTTTTAGGGTAAAAAATGACAATATGATCAAATCTTTAGCTCAATCAGCTTGGTGAGAGCGATGCCCTCACCTCTTACTGTTCAAGACACAAAGTCAAACAATATACTCTTTTCAGGCCTATTGTTCCAGTTTTCGTTTATTCTTACGCACTTTGATATTGAAGAACTCAACCATAAGTGAGAACCCAATGGCAAAGTAAATATAACCTTTAGGAATGTGTAAACCAAAGCCTTCGCCAATTAATACCATACCAACAAGGAGTAAGAAACTTAAAGCCAGCATTTTTAATGTTGGATGCTTTTGAATAATTTCATGCACTTTACCTGCAAAACACATCATAAAGATCATAGCGACAACAACAGCAGCTACCATGATGCCTAACTCTTGTGTCATACCAACAGCGGTTAAAACAGAATCTAAAGAAAAGACTATATCAAGCAAACAAATTTGCGCAATAATCATTGGCAGTGATGCTTTTGGCTTTGGACCTGTCTGTTGCTCGTCTTCCGGATCAATAGAATGATGCACTTCCATTGTGGTTTTACCCAGCAGGAATAAACCACCAACAATTAAAATTAAATCTCGTATAGAAATTTCATTATCAAATGCCGTAAAGAGTGGATCGCTTAGCCCCATGAGCCATGCAATGGAGAATAATAATAAAACTCGAATCACTAATGCAGCACTCAAGCCAATAAGACGAGTACTTGCTTGTTTTTCTTTTGGTAACTTTTCAACCAATATAGAAATAAAAATAAGGTTATCGATACCAAGCACTATTTCAAGAAAGCCAAGCGTTGCAAACGCAATCCAGCCTTCGGGGGTCATAATCCACTCAAACATTGGAAATCCTTTAAAGAAAGAAAAAGACACAGTTCGTTTTTTACAGACCAATAGATCGAAGATTATTGGCTATAAGTCAATCGAGCAAAGGAAAAAGTGTATTGCATAGGCTGGTAAAACGATGTGATCAGTTAGATCAGAATATCAGTTTTTCTTAGATTAAAGTCAATAGCTTGCGCAGAAATATTTGCATGGTTGCACTGCTGAAATCATGCAATTGACTTATCATTCTAACAGCCGGCGTTTTACATGATCAATAAAGCTTCTTTTAATCGATTTAATTCATCACGCAGCCTTGCAGCATCTTCAAACTCAAGATTCTTCGCATGCTCAAGCATTTGGTTTTCAATTTTCTTCAATTCTTGTGCTTGCGCTTGAGGTGAAAGTGTTTGCAAGTATTCTGGTGAGCGTTCAGCCACTTCAGATGTCTTTTGTTTGCCAGCTTTCTTATTGGTAATTTTCTTACCTGGTGCGTAGCTGCCTTCAAGGATGTCTTCAATACTACGCGCAACAGTTTGCGGTGTAATACCATTCGCTTCGTTAAATTCTATTTGCTTAGTACGACGACGATCAGTCTCTTCCATGGCACGCTGCATAGAACCTGTAATCTTATCGGCATACAGAATTGCTCGACCTTCAGCATTACGAGCAGCACGGCCAATGGTCTGAATTAATGATCGATCAGAACGTAAGAAGCCCTCTTTGTCAGCATCAAAAATAGCGACTAAAGACACTTCTGGCATGTCTAAGCCTTCTCGCAGTAAGTTGATACCGACTAACACATCAAAAACACCTAACCGAAGATCACGAATAATTTCCACACGCTCAACAGTATCTATATCTGAATGCAAATAACGAACCTTAATGTCTTTTTCGTTTAAATAGTCAGTTAAGTCCTCTGCCATTCGCTTCGTGAGCACCGTAATTAAAACTCGCTGCTTTTTCTCAAGACGAATGTTAATTTCACTCAATGCATCATCCACCTGGGTTGATGCTGGTCGCACTTCAACAACTGGATCAACCAAACCTGTTGGACGAACAACCTGCTCTGCAATTTGAGTTGCATGTTCTTGCTCGTATTTACCAGGTGTTGCGGAAACAAAGATAGTTTGCGGCGCAATAGTCTCAAATTCTTCAAACTTCATCGGCCTGTTATCAAGTGCCGATGGCAAGCGAAAACCATGCTCAACCAGTGTTTCTTTACGGGCTCTATCACCACGGAACATAGCACCAAGCTGAGGTACGGTAACGTGAGATTCATCAATAAATAACAACGCATCCGGTGGTAAGTAATCAAATAATGTTGGTGGTGCAGCACCATCATCTCGCTGAGAAAAATGACGAGAGTAGTTTTCAATACCGTTGCAATAGCCAAGCTCTGCAAGCATTTCTAAATCATACTTTGTTCGCTGATTTAATCGCTGGGCTTCTACTAATTTATTTTGCCCTTCAAGCTGCTCAAGGCGTTCTGCTAACTCTTCCTTGATCGTATCAATAGCCTTGTGCACGATGTCTTGCGGCGTTACATAGTGAGTTTTTGGGTAAATCGTAAAGCGAGACAGCTTTTGCTCTACAGCACCTGTGAGCGGATCAAATAAACTTAAACGCTCCACTTCATCGTCAAACAGCTCAATACGTAATGCATAGGTATCAGATTCAGCTGGAAAGACATCAATAACGTCACCACGAACGCGGAATGTACCACGACGAAAATCCATGTCATTTCGAGTGTATTGCAGCTCAGATAATCGCCCCATAATATCTCGCTGACCAATTTCATCACCTACATCAAGATGCAAAATCATCTTTAAGTAAGAGTTAGGATCACCAAGACCATAAATAGCAGACACACTGGCAATAATGATTGCATCGCGACGCTCTAAAAGCGCTTTAGTCGCAGACAGTCGCATTTGCTCAATATGCTCGTTGATAGACGCATCTTTTTCAATAAAAGTATCTGAAGAAGGTACATAGGCTTCTGGTTGATAATAATCATAATAAGACACGAAATATTCAACAGAATTATTTGGAAAAAAGCGCTTAAACTCTGAATACAACTGCGCAGCCAAGGTTTTATTAGGTGCAAGAATAACTGTTGGTCTTTGCAGCTGCGCAACTACATGAGCCATGGTAAATGTTTTACCTGAACCTGTTACCCCAAGTAGTGTTTGATGCATTAAGCCGTCTTCAATGCCTTGGCACAGTGTTTTGATCGCTGTCGGCTGATCGCCCCCTGGGCTAAACTTTGATTCAACCTTGAATTTTTGATTATCAGCTTGTGTTTTGCTGGATTCTTTTGACATGATTCTCGTCTCAAAATAATAAAAATGGCACAAAAAACCCAAAACAAGTTTGGGTTAAAAATGCACTTAAAAACAAATGCAGCTCAACTGAAGCGCTCAGTTATAAACTAGCGGGATCGATCCAGAATATCTTTAATTCGAATATTTGACCGAAAATCAATATGAGTTGAACCACAAATAAGTGAAGGTAAATGCACTTCCACAGAAGGATGTCGATCATAAAAGGCTTGCATGACCTTCTCAGCAGCACCTTCAACTCGTTTCGTACTGCGCTCATTGAGCTGGCGCGTACCAGAAGCTTCGTAGACTTTTTCTAAAAGATACTTTCTGACTTTTTTATAGTCTTCTCGCTCATGCATTGGTCTTTCAGCAATCAATGGCAAGCAATCAATCAAGCCAACCCGAAATGCCATAAATCCTAAGCCATAACCAACAACAATTAAGCCAATTAAAATTGGCAGCACCTCTTCAAAAAAGAACATCCTATTCCTCTAATTTAATCTTATCAGGCTCTGGTAGAAACAATGAGACAACAGGCCATACAATTAAGCCCGCTACAAAGCCTAATCCATGAGCAACATTAGCGACAGGACCAAGCAGTTGATCCAACACACCTGTAAAGCCTAGCACCAATGATACGAGCACGAAGCCAATTAAGCCATTGGGCATGTATAAGCGCTGCCCTTTTGATGACATTGATCCAACCCAAACAAAGCTGATAATGGCCATAACAACACCAGACAAGCCACCAAAATTATTGCCTTCAGTAAGCGCCTGACCAACATTAGAAATTAAGGCCGAAATAATGATAAGCACTACTAATGCTTTTGAGCCAAAAAGTGTTTCCACTTGTCGGCCAAAAAACCAAAATATAGAAAGATTAAAGGCAATATGCAAAATAGAAAAGTGCAAAAAAATAGGGGTAAAAATGCGGTAGGCCTCTAAAAGATTATCAGTGGGCCATGCAAAGAAAAAGGGATTATAAATAGGCAGGTGTGGCATAAACCACTGCAGACCAAAAAACGCTGCACAAATACCAGCAATAACGAGTACGACTCGAGGTTTTTGCCACCGCTTCACTTCTGCGGTTGTCATGGCCCCAAACCAAAATGGTTGTTTTTTCAAGTGAACTCCTTATCAATACATATTCAGTGAGGGCGATGTTAAGCTCGCCCCACTGTAATACTATTACTTAAGGACGGCTCCTAAATGTTGCTGCCCTTGTCTTTTAGCGAGCTGCATTTGTTTTTGTCTTTCAGCATAACGCTGACGTTGCTCTGGTGATTTTTCATCAACACAGTATTTGCAAGAAATACCTGGCACGTAAGACTCTTCTTTCATTTCTTCGTCGTTTAATGGACGACGACATGCGTGACACATGTCATAGCTGCCTGGTGAAAGATCGTGCTTCACTGTAACGCGCTCATCAAAAACAAAGCACTCACCTTTCCATAAAGACTCTTCCTGTGGAACGTCTTCTAGATACTGAAGAATACCACCTTCTAAGTGATACACTTCTTCAAAACCTAATTCAAGCATAAATGAGCTTGCTTTTTCACAGCGAATACCGCCTGTGCAGAACATTGCGACTTTCTTATGGATGTTTTTATCAAGGTTTTCCGCAACAAACTGTGGAAACTCACGGAAAGTCGTTGTTCTTGGGTCAACAGCATACTCAAATGTACCGATTTCAGTTTCGTATGTGTTACGGGTATCGACAAGAATAACATCTGGATCGGAGATAATAGCATTCCAGTCTTTTGGCTTCACATAGGTGCCAACTACTTTCTTAGGAGAAACGCCTTCAACACCAAGTGTTACGATTTCTTTCTTAAGCTTCACTTTCATACGCAAGAAAGGAGCCGTATCCGCATAAGAGCTCTTATGACCTAGACCTTTAAATTCTTCTTTTGACGTTAGAAATGCAAGAAGTGCCTCAATGCCTTCTTCGGAGCCAGCAACAGTACCGTTGATGCCTTCGTCTGCAAGCAATAATGTGCCTTTAATTTCATGCTCATTACAGAAATCAAGTAGTGGCTGACGGAATGCTTCGAATTCAGGGAATGAAACAAAATGGTACATAGCAGTAATACGATATTTCACGATGTTTATCTCTCACTATATATGCAGGCAATAGGCATGGGTACACTCTAAAGCACTTGCCTACTCTGCGGTTTTATAACACTCCTAATGCTTCTTGCACTCACTAGGGATTGATTAAGGTCTGAAACCTTTTTGGGTAATGAAACGCTTTTAAGCTTTTTTCTCACCACCACGGCAGTTTGGACTGTCAGGCACTGCGCCCTTGGCAGCCCATTCTTCTGGCGTAAACAGGTGCAATGCAATAGCGTGAAGCCCTTTTGTCATTTCATCTGCCACTAAGCCATAGACTTTTTGGTGACGCTTGACACGGTTAAGACCAGCAAAAGCCTCACTCACTAAAGTGACTTTAAAATGAGTTTCAAGCGCAGGGCCTGAATGCATATGGCTTTCATCAACAAGATCAATAACTTGCGGGTTAAGCTCTTGCTCAAAAGTTTGCTTTAGTATTGCTGCACGGCTCATAGTTTGCACCTACCTGTTTTAACAAGTGCGTAGCATATCATAAGCAGGCAATATTGAGAATGCGATGTCACAAGGAAACATCGGAAAATGAACAAAGCCCTGCATTGCAAGACTTTGAAATTGAGGATATTTTAGAAATCTAAAAGCGGGCGCCCTAATAAAGCATCAGAGAACAACTGAAATGCTTCTGACTCTTTCTTCGGTGCATCACTTTCGAATGCTTTAGGGTCAAAACTGATGGTTGCACGACGTGGCTCGGTCAAAAATGGCGTCTCGTCAGAAGCTGCCTTATGTGTTTCACTGAAAGTAAATTTAAGATTTTGATTTTGTGATGAAATACCATTTGCATCCATCATAAAACGTTTAAAATCAACATCATTTGCTTGAGTAATTGCTTTTCTAAACCAGTTAATATACTTACCTTCAGTGGAAGCTTTAGTATTACCTGGCACATGCTGTAGATTTGCAAGCACGACATTCTTGGCATCACGTGGCGCATTCATAAAGCTTGGCTGTGCATTAATAGACGACGTGTAGTTATCGGCACAAATGCTGTGAAGCTTGCTTGATAAAATTGTTTTGGTTGGGGCTGCAGCATCCAAACCTACACCACAGAATCCACAAGGGCTTTTGACTGCATTGGCCATACACTAAATCCTCTCACAATAACAGCTATTCACTTCATATTCATTTACGCAGTCTAAATGAGCCATATTGGTGATAAAATAGCCAGTTACATTTTTTACTACCAAGAAACCGGCTTGCTCTAAATAAATAATAAATTAAAGATCAATAGGTTAATAGAACTTTGTACAGCATTAAGACACCCTAAACCAATTTAGTTTATAAAGACTCCGGTTCTTGCAGTATTTAGAAGGGTTACGCAATGGTTTTAAGCAAAGTTAATAGTCATTCATCTCAACCAGATTTAACATGTGCAATCTGTATAGACGAAAAACCATCCCATATAGTAAAAGCATGTGATAACAATCATTTATTTCATATTGACTGTATAAAACCATGGGCTAAGAAGCATTTAGAATGCCCTACCTGTCGTGAACCAATGAATGCTTTCATCACATTAACGCGCAACCCGTTCAAATATATTAACAACAAAGTTAAAACTGCAAATCGCAACCATACACTTCGTAAGCAAGCACGTGCAGATGAATTAGCAGCGCTTAAAGCGAAAGCTGAGACTCTACCTGAAGGCCCAGTAAAGACACAGGCGCAAAAGCTTATAAAATCAATTGATCTTGCAAATAAAACACAACGAGATGCAAAAACCACTCTTGTGGTAACAGTAGGTGTGCCTTATATAAACGTAGTCACAGTTCCATCTGCAGCACTAAGCCTAGCAGTATCAAGAAACGTTTCACACGATAAACAAGCACAACTTAAAACCCTCTTGAGTGCAAATTAAAGACAAAAAAAAAGCCTTATTACTAAGACTTTATTAGAGGAGAATACCCAGACATTACAGCGTATGTGTTGGTCGATCCGCCTGCAGTGAACCTGCAAGAAACTTTTCAATTTTCTTCTTGGCTGTGTCGTCTTGGTCATTAAACTGAACACCAATACCAGCAGCCCTATTCCCTTGCGCACCCTTTGGTGTGATCCAAATCACAATACCTGCAACAGGAATCTTTTCTGGCTCATCCATTAGATTCAATAACAAGAAGACTTCATCGCCTAATTTGTATGGTTTGCTTGTAGGAATAAAGAGCCCGCCATTTTTAACAAATGACATATATGCCGCATAAAGCACATTTTGATCTTTGATCGTCAGAGATAAAATACCACTACGCTTCATTTACACTCATCCTTCCCTACAGCCATAAGAATTTGTTATTAAAAGTATAGCAACGAATCTAATTCTCGCCGCCCAATGACAGCAAATGATCATTTATACTCTACTCAGATGAAAATATTTAATCAAAGCAAAAGGACACCCATGAAACCACGAATTCGCTCATGGCGACCGCTCGATATGCTGCGCTGGTACAACTCATTTCTTACAAAACCCAAAGAATCAATCACTTCCGATGAGCTAGAGGCATTTTTTGAAGGGGCTAAAGCCTATTACAACAAATCAACAGAAGAAGCTGAAAAAAAATGGTCACTCTCAAGATATCGATGGCGATTTGATGAAAAGACCAGTGAGCTTGTATTTAAGCATCAAAAAGGTAGCTTGCCGACCTTGATAGCAAAAGCACAGATTATCAGCAGCTTCTTTGTGGAACCGCAAGAATGGCACTGGTCATGGGCTGCACCACACTTACCAAAGAAAAGTACAGCAGATGCTCGACGGGTTCGTAACTTCGGTAGACGTATGAAGCAAACGCCTTTATACAAAAGCCCTGTACAGCTTAAAACACAAAAACATCTCAGGCACTTTATGACAGCACTTGCTCTTAGCTTGAGCAAGAAAGCGGAAACAGCCTATACAGGCCAAGGCAAGGATCAAGAAGTGGTTTTTCTATTGCACTCGATTAGAGTCACTGAAAACGAAAAAACCAGCTAACACCCGGAAGTATTCGCTGGTTTTTTTGACTGATATCTAAGATTATCGATAACGATTCTGAGCCACTAATCCTAGACCTTGACCGATACTCGCAAAACGATCACCTTTGACGATTGGCGTTTCAGGGAAGCAGGCTTGCACACTCGCCTCAAAGCCCGGCATTGCAGTGGAACCACCAGTCAATACAATACGATCAATCTTATCTTTCGAAAGACCTGCCATTTTGACTGTTTCTTCTGCCGTGTTCATGATTCGCTCAACACGGCTTTCTGTGGCCTCTTTTAAATCTTGCTGACTTACAGGAATGTCTAATCCCTTTTCAACAAAATCAAGGTTAACGTGAGTGGCGTCACTTTCAGACAAGGCAACCTTGGCATTTTCAACAAGCTGCGCCAAGTAATGACCGCGACGCTGATCGAGCAATTTGATAAAGCGAGCAATTAACTCGGGTGATGTAGAGCGAAGCTTGAGGGACTTGATCATATCCGTTGCTTCACGAGTGTAAAGATTATTAATCTCATGCCAAGTGGCAAGCTCATGGAATTGCATCACAGGAATATCAAGACCAGATTCAAGCTTAGAACCAAGACCAAATGCAGGTAGCACGGAATGCAAACTTAGAGCACGGTCAAAGTCAGTACCACCGATATGCACACCAGCATGAGCTAGAATGTCTTGCGCACGATCATCAGTCATGACTTTCTTTGGCGACAGGCTCATGATGGAAAAGTCAGAAGTACCACCACCGATATCCACTGTAAGCACAGTCGATTCAGTATCAAGCTGACGCTCGTAATCAAGTGCTGCAGCAATTGGCTCAAATTCAAATGAAACAGATTTAAAACCAACAGCCTTTACAATGGCCTCAAGCTCAGACTGTGCCTTGCGATCTGCTTCAGGGTCTTCATCAACGAAGAACACTGGTCGCCCAACCACAACATGTTCAAGGCTATCGCCAAGCTGCTGCTCACCCTGCTCTTTCATAAAACGAACAAACATACCAATGATATCGCCATAATTCACTGCAGAAGCGCCAACTTCTGTCTTACCGCCCATTAGACTACTGCCAAGTACAGACTTGAGTGAGCGCATGAGGCGACCAACATAGCCATCTACATACTCATCAATGGCACGAGCACCAAAAACCCGTGTTTTCTCTTCTGCATTGAAAAAAATCGCAGAAGGAATAATTTTTCGAGGCTTTAAACCATCATCAAGGGATACTAGTTGAACCTCGCCATCAATAGATGCAGATAAGGCTGAGTTAGAGGTTCCAAAGTCTAAACCACAAAAATGACCCATATAAAGCTCCGTAAATTCAATTCTTTCGTCTTTTGCTAGCCTGTTCAGCATCAATGCTGAACTATGGCGGGCTGAACACCTTAACACTCATCGAGATGAGTTTCAAAGAGAATCAACGCGCATTTTCTCATAACCAAATCAATAAGATTAGACACAGGTTTTACCAACAACAAGACCACCAAACACCTTAGGTCTTGAAATGAATCTGCAAAAGCCTACAATGTGTATCAATCTCAAGGGGTTCACATCGGTTTATGTACACTCCTGCACATATTTTTTAAGATCTATTCAAGGAGTTACCATGGATCCTTTATCACATGAAGAACTAATCGCTTACCTTAACGCTGAAACTGGCAAGATTACATGGCAAGAGCTACAACCATACTTTGCAAAAGGTTCTGTGGTTTACCTTGCACCAGGCTATGACTTAGTAGACGTAGCAGCTGCAATGGTTCGCGACGATAAAAAAATCGTTATGCCACTTCTAGCAGACGACCTACTCGGCAAGCTGAGCGATGAGCGCGCGCAAACATTTGCACCTGATTCTGCATTCTGGGCTGTCGTTGTGGCACCTTGGGTTATTGTTCAGCCACAACAAGAAGCATCAAGCGAAGGCGAGTAAACAACAATGGCGCAAGCTTTCACACAATCGGGCCTCTCTAAAAGAGAGCTAGCATTTAAAAGAAGTCAGTTTTACCGAGCGATACGAGACTTTTTTGATGCTAGGGCATTTGTCGAAGTTGAAACCCCTGTATTAAGTGAAAGCCTTATTCCAGAGTCTGCTATTGAAGTGTTTGCCAGTGCCCGCATGGCACATGATGAAGAGCCAACCCCTCTTTACCTCACCCCATCTCCAGAAATATACATGAAGCAACTCATTGCCGAGGGTATAGGTGATTGCTACCAGATGACTAAATCATTTCGGAATGGTGAGCATTTAGGTCATCGACATCAGCAAGAATTTACCATGCTGGAATGGTATGCCATTGAGCAAGACTACAAGTCAAACCTACAAGTAACCCAAGAATTGCTGCAGTATTTAGCACCTCTGGCTCATGAAGATGTACGACATTTATTTACATCATTTCGTACAACCACAATGAAAGCACTGTTTGTAGAATATGTGAACATAAACCTTGATAATTGCGACTCACTAGAAGACCTAAAAGCCGAAGCAATTCAAGCAGGCTTTAATGATTACGCTGTAAAAGCTGAAAGTTGGGAAGAACTCTTCCACTTCATTTTTATCAGCCATATTGAAAATAAACTACCGCAAGATAAAACGCTCTTTATATGTGATTACCCTGCTCAGATACCAACAACAGCCAAGCAAACAGGCCAGTATTATGAGCGCTGGGAGTTTTATATGAAGGGCTGGGAAATTGCCAACTGTTATTCAGAAGAAGCCAGCTATGAAGGAATGCATAAGCTGTTTCTCGAAGAGCAAACAGCCAAGAAAGATATGCTTGTACCCCATGCTGTCAATTTTGATTACCTTGATATTTTTAAAGATAATCAGTTCCCTGCTTGCTCGGGCTGTGCACTTGGCGTTGATCGCTTGTTTGCACTTGCGCTAAACGCAAAAAGCCTTGCAGATGTCAACATTTGCAAGACTTAAAGCAAGTCAAATACGAATCTTTAGGCAACTTCAGAGCTGGTTCTCAGTTTCTCTTCTATCGCATCAAGTAACCACTGCTCTAAAGACTGAGATGTCTGGGTTGCACTCTTAACACATTTGTATTTGAGCTCATCAGGGCAGTTCAGAGTAATTTTAGTCGGTTGCGTTTCAAAAACAGTATCATTGCCATATTTCATAAAAATGCGTCCTCCTGGTAATTCAAACCCAAAACCTTTGGGTCGCGAGTGATTTTTTTTGGGCTTATCACATAACCACTATTTGTTATTATCTTTTACGAGCGGAACTCGATTACCGCTTCGTACTAAAACCATTCAACTTGCATAGCATCCTGCCAAAACCAGTTAAAAATGACTTTAGAGTCAATCCAAAATATCTAATTTTACACATATTAGCAAGCCATTTCGTGACGTAAAAATATGCAATAAAAAACGAATTCAAGTCAATTAAATGACTTTTTTCTTTTTAATATGAAGCATCTAATTAATAAAGGTATAGCAAAAATTAAAAAAAGTCTCACCGCCATTATTTTAATTTAATGAAAAACACTTTTTCTTATCGATTCTAATAGGATTTTAATAACATTTTTTATACAAAAGAAGGTTAAATTTTGCTTCATTTCCGCAACAAATAAAACCAAAGTTATATTGCCTCTGTTTTTATAAAGCAAACGACCTGATACAGTCATTAGGCGACATAGAAGTTGATTTATCTTAGAATGCTCTATTATCTGCCCCCATAGTGCCTGGGTATCACAGCAACCTTTTTTAAATTATGAGAAGAGACACTGCAATGGTTGTATCTGCAGCATCATCAAATACACCTCGTTATAACGAGGCTCAGCAAGGACAACGACAAAGAGGAACCATAACCTCATATCAACTTGTATCAGAACCTCTCAGCATGAGCCAACCAACACAGAGTCAAGTTAACCTAGGGCATGCTAGACAAGCGCCTCAAGGCCATAGAAGATCCCTCTCACGACGCTTCTTCGATACGCTTACTGGTGTTGATGCCCTTGCACGGGAAATTGATGCTGACAACCCGCCCTTCATGATTAAAGTGAAGCAAGGCAAAGAAGCTTTGGAACTTGTTAAAGCACTGCAAAATAACCCGCAGGCAAAAATAGCGCTTTATTATGGGAAGAACCCTACAGTTGACCTTGGCGGCATCATGCATCAAGCCTTATCTAAAGCAAGCATTTGCTTTTTTCACCCAGAACAACAGGTCTTTATGGAAACAAACACGCCAAATAGTCTGACATGGGCCACTACTCTCAATACAAAAAATGCGTACTTATTTGGCCTTGTGGCAGGCAAGGTGTTAACCGAGCCAATGGTACTTGAAAATAGGCTCGATCATTCACTCATTCAACAAATACACGCAGCCTTAACTTTGATGCAAGCAGGACAAAAACCGCAAGAAGCCATAGATGCAATAACAAAAACAAAACAAAACACATTTAATGCACTTATTCAGTTTGAACCTGCAACCTATCAAAAGAGGTCAATGCAAGACTATGCATTACGACATTTATCTACTGAAGAAATTAAAGCATTGTTGGTTGATCATTATACTGCTGCTTTTCATGTTGCTTATGGAATAAAACAAGTCACGTCACAACACTTTAAATCTGTAGAAATATTAGAAAGAGAATTATTCAGCACAGAAAGCTTAAAAGTCAATTTCCAAAAAATTAAAATTGAACTGAATGAAAATAAAGCACAAATAAACCCTCTCTTTCTCCAATGGTTTAAAAATCTTCGTGATGAAGCCACAGAACATGAACTAAAACAGCTCTGCACAACAATAACTGGTTGCCCTACTTTTTCACCGAACAAGAAAAATATTACAGTCAAATTTCACGAGCTGTATAAATCAGACAAACTTTTTTATGCTCGCACTTGTTTTAATATTATTGATTTCAACACTGAGATATTTCAAAAAGTAGCTGATACTGGCGGTTACGACTTATTCAAAGCTTTAGTATTGCTTGGTGACGAGGTTTTTAATGCAAAATAACGAAGCAACTTATTCCTCATCAAAGCTTGTCAGGCTACCATCATGACCAAGATGCTGAAACCTGACAGGTTTGCCTTCTTCATTCAAACTTAAAAGCCCTACTCCTGCCTTATTTAACAATCTTTCGCCGTGATCTGCAGAAGATGGCTTTAAAGGTGTTACTTTCATGTCTTTTCGTTTGGTAAACCAGTTTAACGGTGAATATGGCGAATAAAGCCAGCGGTTTAAACGATCAAAAAAGTCTAAGAGCTTTGCAGGAAACTCATTTTTTAATCCACTACTGGTAAATTGCCAAATATCAGGCCCATTATCTTGGCCTCTTAATTTCACTTTATAGACAAATGAATAATGCACATCCCCTGATAATAATGAGAAACAGGTTGGCGTTTTAGAGTGATAAAATAAGTTCATCAATGCATAGGCCGAACCACCATGAGCCATCCAGTTTTCAGCATCAACCATGAGAGGCTGCCCTAAAGCGGTAAAGATTCGCTGTATTGCCTCAATAAGCTTTACACCAAATACTGGTGCAGGCGTTACCAGAATGACAGCCTCACGCCCTTTCAGTTGTTGCTGTAGATCAGTAATTGATTCCCAATCCATCAAGCCTGATGGCAGCTTTTCATTTCTTTCAGAGCGCCAACGATTTGTTCTAGTATCAAGTACAAGCAGCCCAGGACTTGTAGGCCATGAATAATCCCAGTCACGAAATCCAAGAAGCTCATCAATTGTTTCTTGATGAATATCAGTACCAGGTTTATTTAAACTTGATTGAACTCGAAATTTAAATTCGCCATTAAAATGCTCAGGCGAGTTACCCCAGCCTTGAAAGATAAAATACCCTAACAAGGCATTGCCAATAATTCGCTTTGCAAAAGGGTTTTCATAAGCTGCTTTTTCCCATGCAATGGATAAATTCCAATCATCAGTAATATCATGATCATCAAAGATCATCGCCGAAGGAACGTGAGCTAATAAGCGCTGCACATGAGGCAAACCTTGTGAAAAAGCAACTAAGGCATCAAATTCAGCATCAGCTTGGGCTTTTCTTTTTTTATCTTTACACTTAACCTTGCCATGAAACTCGTCCTTACTCAGCTGAATAAATCGCCAAGGTATAGGCGACCAACACAGTAAATACATAGCAATAATTTCAGCCATGGACATTAAATGGTTACCACCGTGTGTTGTGGTAAAAATCGGCTTTTTTATACCTTTGAAAAATGTCTTTAAAACCTTTGCTCTGTTTTCAGTGGCAGGTAAAAGGGTTTCACGTTTGTAGTAATACTCATGTTCACCATGCAAATCAGCTGCTGTTTGAATTTGATCACTTGGTAATGGCTCATCACGCAAACCTAGCAGAGGTATAAATTGATGAATAGCATCAAGCATGGGACCCGCTACATCATCTACATAGACCTGATCACCAGACATAATCAGTACATCAGGAATATCTGCAGCATTGACATGATTTTCAATTAACCGATCTAAAGCAACTAAACCATCACCTGCAGGCGAATGAGGCTTACGGCATGAACCATGGGCAATTTTTTTAACTCGATTATGGATTTGAAAAAATGGTCGCGCGTGGTTGTAACCAATTTTAGGGCAAAGATCTGCCAAGCCGACTTTAAGGCTATTTACATCCACAAGAAAATCGTAGGAAATCTTTTGATTAAGCGGTAGCTCTATACCGGGTTTGAGATCAAACAGGTACACATAGCAATGATCACCGAGCTTTAACATCTCTCTTGATCGCTTCAGTTGTGCAGCACTAAACGTCCAGCGCTTATTTTGAGCACCAAGCACCAACTCCATATCCAGCTCTTCTGAAGTACACAGCCAAAAGATCAGACGATCAGCTTCTGTACGACGAAGTAGAGGACCAGCCCAAAGCAATGGGCGCTGTGAGGATTTGAGTTGATTCTGTGCTGTCACTGTTCATTCCACAAATAAGCTAATAAGGAATGCTAGCTTATCAGCCAGTTTGTGAAATTAAAAGCGTGACACAGCTCACAGTTTCAACAAAACAACATTGCAAAGCGTTCGTAAAAACAGGAAGATCAACACATATAAAAAAACGAACCCTCTCTCTAGCTGACATAGGTTCACTACCATGATTCTAAAAATAAAAAATAATGCTGGCAGTGCCATTATTGAATTTATTATTGCAGGTATTGTGTTCTGCTTAATTTTGGCAGGCGCATTTCAAATGATGCTGCTCTATGAAGGCCATGTTCGTTTACAACAGGCTGCCTTTGAAGCTGCCCGCCATGGCATTGTCAACAATGGGACTGCTGCGGCAATAAAGAAAGGCTTTATTCAAAACTCTCTTGATCTTTATATCCATGGCACAAAACCTGAAGACATTTTAAAAGCTTATAAGCTCTCACAAAAAGCTGTGAACTACCCTCTTACTGAAGGTGGTGCTGGTGTTGTCGTCACACGACTCAACCCTACCCCCGAAGCCTTTGAGGATTTTGCAATTGAAAAGAATAATAAAAAATTCATCCCTAATGCATGGCTGCATATGAAACCTGACGAGCTTGGTGAAAACTCTCAGCTCAGCATTCAAGATGCTAATATTTTAAAAATAAAAATTAAATATGGCTTTCCTCTTGAAGTACCAGTCATTGACAAAATAATTGGGGCAATTTTAACGGCAGTTAACCCAGCTAATCAGCACTATTATAAAAGCACACCTGTAAGAATTCCTTTAAGTGTGACTGCTGTTATGCATATGCAATCGGATGTATATGAGTGATTTGAAAAAATATTTTGCAGCTAATGCTGTTAAGACTTATTTCAAACACATTAACCTATAAAAAAAATAAGAGTGATTACTACTCTAAATAATGGTGCTTATGTTAAATAATAGTGTTTAACTTAATAGTACGGAAGAAACAATATAGAGCCTAATTAACAATAAACTCCGGTAACAATTATAGAAACTCCTGCACAGTTAATACTTTGAGTATATGCAGGCTACGACGAAAAAAACAATCTTATGAAAGAAGTATTTGCTTTATCGATGAAAAGTCTTCTTCCAATGCATCCTCATAATGAGTTAACAAGAATTCTTGTAACGAATCAGCACAATCCATTGGTTCCCAATCAGAAGGATCAACCTGAACTATTTTAAAATTATCTTTAGTATCAAACCCATATTGGTCACCACTGCTATCATAAGCAAAGAAAAGAATATGGCTCAGTGAGCGATGAACTTCAGTATCATCATCGCTACTTAACTCAGTTGAAGGAAACACACCTTTAAAAAACCACATTTCCCCTGAAAAATCTGCCCCCCAGCCTATTTCTTTTAAAAAAGAAATATAATCTAATGGCACTAGCGGGTCTTCTTTTAATATATATTCTAAATCAAAATCAGAGACTTTTTCCAGAGTATCAAAACAGTTATATTTAGATAAAGCATTTTGCAAAAGCTCAAACATTTAAACACCTCTATTCATAAGTTCAAAACTTAATTTTTTAGCTACACCAGCCTTTGTGTGAATACCACTTTGATGCTGCTCAACACTTGCTGAATGCACATGCCTCCATTCAAGTAGCCAACCCCTCTTTTTTTCAATAATATGATACATATCGTAATTTTGACATTTTCTCTTTATTATTTTAAATAAACAATCTGGTTCTTTTTAAAGTTTTAGAATAGACATCCTGCTTATACGTAGGCCATGGTTCATTCATATGCTTATTAAAGATATATGTATTACTTATATCTATATATGTTTGAGGTGGATGATCATTTATTTACAAAAACGTGATATTCGTATGGTCATGCCATACCTTGCTCTATACGAGACTAGCATAACTCTTCCATTCCCTCATCTGTTCCATTTTTTCCAAATGACGATTTAAACGCTCGAAGTTTGGTGCAACATAACAGATTAGGAGGTCACCATTCTCATCAACATCATGGATCACAACAAAAGGAGGATCAATTGAATTTAGCACAGTTCAACAATTAAAGCACAGATAATTCCCATTACATCTTTATTTAAAACCAGACATATTTACCAGACACTTAAAAAGAATAAAAACAAGAAAAACTATACCATAAAATATTATTCAAAATAAAACTCATCTAAATACGAAACTTTAATACACCTACAATTAAAATAAATTTTATTTTCCTCATAGTCTTTAACCTCATAGTTAATGTTTTCTAAGCCACGATCACGTATTGAATTTATTTCAAAACCTAGAATTTGACTATACCCACCACCGTGCTTCAGTTCTACCCCTTGCACCTCACCAAAAAACATATTGACTCGATAGAATTTTTCTTGAGATCTGGGCCAATGATTGCCTCTAAGCTGAAAAAGGGCGATAATTTCAACATCCGAATGATAACCACACTTACTTAGTTTTAAGTTAACAGATTCAATATAAGCAAGATCTTCCGGGTACCATCTACCTAATATTTCGCTTATTTCTGCAACCCCTTCAATTTTAAACATATTTTAGTAATCCTTCAGATTAAATTTTTCTGTTTTGCTACCTGTCTTGTCATCATAACCTTGTGCACCTTTAGCTGCATAGGTAGTGATATGCAAATGTGGATCAGTATGACCTTCATCATTTGGATGACCGTTGCCATTTCTCCGACCATGATCTGTTTTATCAACTCTATAGGTTTGCCTACCAAATTTATCATAGATAACCCTTGAGTATTCATAATTACAGGTATCTTTATTATATTTATAAAAATCTAATCTATTTGCTCCAGGTAATACATTAGGAGCATTCTTGGCCCAGTTTTCATGCCTTGTAAAAGACTCTGGCACTTTAGCCTTTAACTTCTCCTGCTGTAACCGTGCTTTAGCAGCTTCAACAAGCTTTGTCTGCTGTGCCAGTTGCAATCGAACATTGTTGATTGCACGTGCTCTAACGCGCATGTCATTCGCAATACCTTGCAATCGTAAATTTTCTTTATGAACATCCTGAATCTTGGTGATCGAAGGATTAAACGCTGGAAGTACCTTAGGAGGTATAGAGCGCAATTCTCGCTTCAAATTAGGATTATAAGACCCTTTTAAACTTTGAGACGTAAGACCATTTTTTAATGTTGTACTAGGTTGTACCGCTGCCAACCTCGCATTCTTAGACAGATTTGCAAGGGACTGCTGCTGTTGGCGTAATTGTGGCTGTGTACTTGTAAACTTCTGACTATAACTGACTGTACTTTTCTGAATATCATTCCACTTTCTTGCAGTACTTGCTATACCACTGGTAAGGCCTACCTGGACTCTATTCATACGAGCACCAATACCACGCAATTGAGTACTACCCTGCACTGGTCTTTGGTTCACTGGATTATATTTTTTAAGGTTTTCTGCTGGTGTACGCTTGTAAGCTCCACCCAAAACACCTGTCTTTTGCTGAGTATACTGTTGATAACGAGCTGTTGGTTGTGCTTTAGTGGTAACAACGTTCGTTGTTCGAGGGGGTTGATAGGTCGGTCTTGGCGGCTGAATACGCATATCACGCTGATTACCATATGGAGCAGGCATAGGCATAGTAATCAATTGATGGCTCTTATTATCGTCACCAGTTGAAGCAGATACTTCGACCGCATTATGAACAAAGAGAATTGTGTCTAATTTTTTTTCATTTTTTTGAATAAAATCATTGATTTTTTTTGAGTTTGAATCTTTCAAAACTGACAACAGATGCTCATGAACTGGTGTGTCATCTTCAGGCATTTCAAAATTTTCATCAACAACAAAACAGACTGTACCTACTTCCCCCTGAGCTCCCCCTTTGAACATAATTGACAAACCGTCAATTGTTTCATGGTCTTCAAGATTCAGCTGGTTATAACCGAGTACTTTAAGGTCTTCTGAAGTAGAATAAGGCTTTAATTGAGACTGTAACTGTTTTTGAATAGCCATCTTAGCTTCGAGCGCTTCAAGCTCGACCAAGACACTATTGTACTCGTTATCTAACGCATCAACCTGATTGACATCGATATCAGGTGACATAATCATTGAAACTAAAATATCGTAATGTAACTGGCAGTAATCATTAAATTCATCAGAATTATTAGAAGGGTTTTCGACAACATCTCTCAAAATATTGAAAACTGCTTCGGCATTAGGGGAAAGCTTTACTCGTTTTAATGCTTCATTTAGCTCAGCATCAATATCTGCTACTTCATGAGTAGAAGGCTGTTCATTTAATAAATAACTGGTATTACTCGTCTCATTAATATTGGTGAGTTCAAGATTCTCTGTAATTGAATCAACTTGATTACTTGAAGAGGCAATATTGCTTAATACAGAAGCATCATTCGGATTAATAAAGTTATTAGAGTTATGATTTTGTATAGCCCTATGCTGACTTACAACTGACTGTGCCATTTTTATTTATGCCTTATTAAAATTATAAACAGTAAACTTAATAGGGGCACATTATTGATATCAGAAAGACACATGTAAACATATGCAACAAAAAAACCAGTAAACTTGTTCATTTTTAATACAAAAAACAGACTAATGCTTACAAAACGATTGCAAAAACAAACAATAGAGGTAGAATTTCCGCAAAAATAATATCATTACAACACTACAACGAGTCATAAATGAACACTTTATCTACTACCAATTCAGCACATCAATATAAAGCACAAGCCCCAATGATGTACCAAGAAAGCGAACAATTCGAACCTACACAAGTTACACCCTCAAGCTCAAAAGTTCGGATCAACGGTAAAGAACTTAGTGAAGAGCACCGCAGTAACTTCCTTGCAGACGTACAATTATTTGCACCAAAAGAAGTAGTAGAACAAATTAATCAACCCGAAACTCGTGTAGAAATAGATTATCAAATAACACCTGAAACACTTAATAATTTAAGAAATAAAATTAATACAAATACAGAAGAGACAAGAGTACTTTTAAATCATATTGAAGAAGGTGATGTAAGTCATAACTGTTTAATACAACCCTACGTAACGGTATACAACACCTCTAAAAATTTAATAACACCAATTATGAGTGATTACATGCGCATTTGCAGAAACATGAATGCAGAGCGTGAGCACTCATGCGATGGCCCACTAGCTGTTGCTGGGGGGCTTCTTACACATTTAGCACCTACTGCTGTTATTTCGGCAGTAGGCACAGGTATAGCCGGCACAATAGCAGCAGCACAATTGACTGGTATAGGCGCTATTACTGGGTGTTTTTGCTCTTACTTCATTATTTGCCAACCATGCATGTGCATTGACGCAACTACAGAGGGATATCCAAATGGTATGTGTTTTGATTAACATTCAATAAACACAATAAAAAACTATAATATGGTTAATCAAGAACTAATACAAAATTGATTAACCATATATAAGCATCCATAATAATTCTATTCCTCACTACAACAAAGAAAACGTCCACCTTCTACATCAGCCAGACTTATAATCCTTTGAAAAAAATGAGCAAAAAAAGAACAATATTCATTCAAAGCTATAAAAAGAGTTGAATTAAAGCAGAACAAGAACATATCATATTGCCACTACTATTATTTTTTATCTAAAAATATTTCACAAGTAAGTTAGGTATGACAATATGGCTAATCACATTCAATCTCCACCAGTTATAGAACAACTCTCATTTCAAGAAACAAAAGAAAATAACGACTCAGCTTTAAATGAAATTAAAAGCATTCAATCAGCTGAGATATCAAATAAAATTCACCCACACACCACAGAAACAATTATTGGGTACGGGCTGTCAAACGACCCAATTATAGGACAAATCAACCCAGCTAAAGATAACTCTATATTCAACCATAATAAATCTGATATAAATTATATTCAAAAGCGAATAATAAATTCTCAAAGAAGTTCTCAGCAGTCGACAACAACCAATACACAAACTACACAACAACAAAAACAAAGAATACTGAATTCTATGTTTTTAAAAAGACTTGCCTGTAAAACCCCAGCAATAAATGAGTTTCAAAGCGAATACCTTTCTGAGCTATGGAAAAAATCTCAAGAAGATATTTTAGACACACTATCACAATTAACCTTTTCACAAAGGGATGCTTTAGTTAGGCAATGTACAGCAATGTCATTCATTCCAAATGAGAAACTTTTTTTTGAGGGTACACAAAAACCATTTGTTACATCTCTACAAAGCGATGAAGCTGTAGAATTAAAAAATCTCAATAATGAGTTACAAGAGAAGAATCAAAGAGAGTTAGATAACAGTAAAGATCTTGCAAGAAATGCAATTCATGAGCATAGCGAGCATTGTAAATCTGTATATACACTAGCTGGTATATTAGCAGCTTACGAAGGTGTTCATGCTGTTGTATTTCAAAGCCATAGCGAGGGCCAACCTGAAAGAATACCAAGCGCAGTTGCAGGAACAGTATATGCCTTACTGGGTTTAATTGATGCATCTTTTAAAACTGCATCAAAACAACGAGAACTCAACAAGAACAAAGAAAAATGTCTAAATCACTTAAAAGAACTTAATAAAAAGTTTTATGGTGCAGCCAAAGTATCATTAGATGATGAACTTAAAAGTATAAAGTCAGACAATGATAGTATTTCTTCTGAAAATTTAGAGCAACAAACTAACTCTAATAATAATCAAAAGTCACTTTCACCATTAAGCAAAATAAGACATACAGACTATTTTCATAAATTTAACAAAGCAATGATACTTATATATATATTTACGCTTGCATCATGGACTGGAAGCGTCGCTATGACATCAATGAAACAAAATAGTCAAGAGGTATAAAAATGGTAGACTTTAACACAACGAGCTCAAGTGCATCATTATTAACTGAACATAAATCTCAAGCTTCCACTCTTGGCTTGGATATTTCAAATGATAATAAAACACAGCATCAAGCTGTTATAAAGCCTTCAACATCAAGTATGCGCGATGCACATAGCTCCAACTCAAAGGTTAACTTATTAACTTGCATAGCCGCGCTATCGACAGGCTACCAGGTGATTAATGCCATACAATATAAAAGCAACCCACCACATTCACCCGGCCGCGCACTAAACAGTGCCTATGGAATCGCATTTGCACTACTCGGAATAGTTGGAGCGATTGCCATTTCATCTAAGGAACAAACGAATAATATCAAAAACCTTAAAGAAAAAGAATCCACAAATACTAATGACAATGAAAACATTTTTGATTTCGTTGAACCAGCACCAGCTAAAGGCATACTCGAAACTTTAAAATTAAGTAATTCTACTCGTATAACAAACATTACACCTATAGCTTTACATGGTATCTCACTAGCTGCTTGGGCAATGTGTTTGTATATGACGACAAACAGCAATAATAAAACAGCTAAATAACTAGAAAAAGTTTATTACAAGTGACTCCTTCAATATTTACACTAGTGTCATTGTAAAGCTTCAAATTAGATAATTAATAGGTATAAGAATGGTAGACTTTAACACAACAAGTTCAAGTACATCTTCAGTTGCAGATTATAGAGCTCAAGACTCATCATCTGGATTTAATATTGAAAACGATAATCAGACACCTCGACAATCTATTGTTAACTCCTCATCATCGAGCATGCGAGAAACATCTCGATCAAATTCTATATCGCACGTGTCATCAAGTAATATATTCACTGCAAAAAATACTAGAAGTAGTACAGGGACTGAGTTTTCAATAGATGAAATACAGCGTAACTTTCATTTAATTTCACAAATTGCTAACTTAATTGATAACTCAGTACCACTTCCAAACGAAGGTTGCCGAATCGAATTAACACATATGGTTGATACAGAACTCTGCAAAGAAACATACCAACGCGAACCGTTAGCACAAGATATTTTAAATATACAAAACTCAATGTTTAAGATAAGGCTTCTTGAACAAAATATTAATGAAGATTACACAATAGATAGCAATTCAGATAAAGAAGAAGCTATAAATATTGAAAGGGATGCTATCAAGAACAACCTAAGTGAAATGAGCTTTTTTCAAAGAGACTTGATTATTAACCAAGCATACCAAACCGCTTTTTCACCTGACGAAAATATAGTAACAAAAGATGACACAGAAGCAGGCACAAAACGCATAGTTAAGCTCTCAGCAACAGAGCTTGATGAGCTTAAGGGACTGGCGCAACAGCTAAAAAATGAAAACTTTAATACTCAAAGTGAATTAATAGGAAACTTAAATAACGCTAAAGCAGCATTTATGACTCGTAATGGAGCAACTATTGGTATAGGAGCACTACTCGCGGGTTTCCAAACAATCAACGCTATTTTATATCAAAGTAGCTCCCCTCACTCAAATGGCCGTTTGCTAAACAGTGCCTGCGGTGGTGCTTTTGCACTTCTTGGTTTAATAGAGGCAGTTTTTGTATCATCCAAAGCATTCAAAAACAATAGTAATAAAATAAAAGAAAAAGAAGCAATAATCAAAACCTATAATTCCAAAATTTATGCCGAGCCAAAGCGCAAACCATTTAAAGTTGATCGTAGCAGCGTCAACGAAAGTCAACCAAGCAGTGATCGTTTTCATAATGGAGTTGGTACACAACAAGTTAAAGCCAGGATACCTGTTTTTGAAAAAGTAGTACCATTTAGAGGGACTATGAACAACTTGAGTCCAAATAGCTCTTTAAGAGGCATAAACATATTGGCTGTGGCCCTATATGGTGTCTCGTTAGCTGCTTGGACAACATATTTTGCTATAAATGCGGCTAATCACAATGAACCTGTGACATAATTACTGTAAAACTCAATACCAGTGACACCACTATTATTTATAATGGTGTCACTAAACTCAATCTTTCGATACTTACTTTTTTCGAACACCATGGTTACCATCAAGGCCTACCTACCCAGTTAATGCCCAAAGGTAAAAGCTTCTCACCATAAAGCATATCTGTTTTAAAACTAGTTTCTTTCTGTAAATATTCCTCATTATCTACGTTCTCATCGTAGTATGATAATTTTCCTGCTTTATTAAAATTTTCCCAATGTAACAATGGCTTCGACTGAAAGACCTCTAAAACATGTATAATATCTTCAAGTGTTACAGCTTCTGATTGCCAACTCCACCCTTCACCTGTATCAACCATATCTATAGGATCAAAATCTATATTGAGAATAAAGCGCCCCATTTTACCAGATATATAAATAGACATTACTAGAAGCGGTAAAGATAAGAGTCTTTCTCTATAAACGCAGACGGCACCTCTTACGCCGATTGAAATATAGTTTTCAATTTCATCTTTTGTCATAATAAACCGTAAATTTTTTACCAATAAAAATTGCTACCATCTGTTTTGTATAATCCTTATCAATAATATTTATATTGTAGTGGGGCTGATCAGCATGTCTACCACGATCATGATTTTTTGAGCTGGTTGAATTTTTAAATTAATTAAATCACCTCTATAAGTGTTTCTACCACCACGAAGACCTGGCATTCGGTTACCAGGGCCAGGTCTTAATTCAGGCATACTTTCTAATATCCTTCTTGCTTCTTCAACGGACTTTACCCTAATATCTTTTTCCTCTCTCAATATATCAGCAGGACTTTTTCTTATAGGCTTACTCTGAGTAAACGATGATACTAGTACCAGCTTTTGTTCAGCTCTCGTAGCTTGACCAACACTACTCTTATTCGCCTTAAACTGCGCATTTTGA